>Ga0105249_10000023_pt1 | contig 238850 bp, 198 predicted proteins | sample KBSS44metaG_FD_81522 | JGI IMG/M metagenome (GOLD analysis project Ga0105249, IMG submission 81522) | Switchgrass rhizosphere microbial communities from Kellogg Biological Station, Michigan, USA - KBS S4-4 metaG | ecosystem: Host-associated > Plants > Roots > Rhizosphere > Soil | place... | reverse complement strand
GGGATCTTGGTCGAACCTCACCCGCGCATCACTTCGCCGACGCACGCTTCGACGAGGGAGCTGGGCTACGCCCTCTTGACTGGCAACGCTTTATAGGTGTGTCCGTATCCAATCGTTAGTGCCCGTCTCGCGGGCGGATCTAATTACGGAACACCTCGATCCCCAACCGAAACGTCCGCGGGAGCCCATACGAGATCAGCTCATTCGCGCCCGAGCCCGCGATGTTCACCTGATACTGCTCGTTCGTGACGTTCTCGAGCGAAACCATCGCGCGGACGCCGGGGACCACGAGTCGCTGCGCGTTGAGGTCGAGCACCGAGAACGGGGCCAGATCGACGCCCTGCAGCGTCGTCGTGTGCCCTTCGTGACGCCAGATCGCCGTGTAGTCGCCGAGCAGCGGCGAGAGCCAGGTCGCGCGAATCGTCTGCTTGGGCGACGGCACACGGTTCACCGGCGCGCCGACGACGGTGCCCGGCGGTCCGGAGACGATGCGATCGTTGTCGTAGTTCACGCTGCCGCTCACGAGCAGCGCCTGAATCGGGTGCAGCGCGAGATACGCTTCGCCGCCCTTGCTGCGCGACTTGCTCACGTTGAGGCGCTGGCGAATCGCGGGCGGGCCGGCCGAGATCTGCACGGGGACGTTGAAATCCTTGTAGTCGGCGACATACCACGTGCCCTTCATCTGAATCCAGGCCGCGGGCTGCCAATCGAGGCCGATCTCCTTGCCGAACGCCCGCTCGGGGGAGAGATCAGGATTCGGAATCGTGATCGATGTCGCGCTGATCTGCTTCCGATACAGCTCCGCGAGATTCGGCGCGCGGAACGCATCGTAGAGCGCGCCGCGAATCGCGAGTCCCTTGAGCAGCTGATAGCGCGCGCCGAGCCGCGGCGAGAAGGCGCTCTTGCTCTTGTTTGCGTAGGTGGTGTCGCCAGCCGATGCGTCGATCGAGTGGCCGTTCGTGTTCGTCCAGTGGTCGACGCGCGCGCTCAGCTCCACGCGCAGCCGCGCGATCGGCGCCGCAATCGCCTGCGCGAAGACACCGCTCAGCGTCTGATCGCCGCCCGACTCCACCGTGCGCGACACGTTGCCGCAGTTCGCGCCCGGGCAGTTCGTGTTGAAATCGGTCTCGTCGTAGTCGCCACTCATGCGGCGGAAGTCGCCGCCGAAGCTGATCGACTCGAGGTGCAGCACCTCCTGCCGCGTCCACACCGCAGACGCGCCCCAGTCGTGGCTTGGAATTCGTGCGACGACGCTACTGTCCTCGCACTGGCGCGCCGCGTCGGACGGATCGGCGCACGACTCGGAGTTCGCGCGGACTGTCGTCGCGCGCTGGTTCTCGCTCTGCATGCTTCCCCAGCCGCGAAAGGTGAGGATGCCGCCGCCGAGTCCGTTGTAGTCGGCGCCAGCCTGCAGATCGCGCTCGAAGCGCGACTGATCGGAGAGCGCGGTGCCGATGTCGCGATCGTCGGCGAAGAGATGGCCCGTGAGGAACGCCGACACATGGCTCGCCGGCGTGTAATTGAGACGCAGGTACCCGTTGCGCTGCTTGATCTGCGACGCTTCGTCGACACGACCGCGCTCGCTCGGGTCGATCATGTTATAGCCGCCGCCATTCTGGAAATCGCCGTCGAAGCTCGCGGTGAGCGAATTGACGATCGGGATGCCGGCCGAGACCGCGACGTGCCGCGTGTCGCGGCTGCCGCCCTCGACGAGCAAGCTCCCCGTCATCGGAGCGACGGGGCGCGAGTAAAACGAGATGACGCCGCCCATCGCGCCATTGCCGTACAGGTTCGAGGTCCCGCCCTCGATCACCTCGACGTGATCGATCATCCCCTTGGGCACGCGCCCCCAGTCGATCCACTCGCCCCACGCATCATTCACCGGAATGCCATCGAAGAGCACCGCGGTACGTCCCTCGTCGACGCCGCGGATCGAGACGATCTGCGCCGTGCCGCCCACGAGACTGCTCGTGCGCGGAAGCTCGACGCCCGGGATCTCGCGCAGCATGTCCTGCGACTCGCGCGCAGGACTGGTCGCGACCTCGACCGGCCCGAGGACATTGATCGTCGATGCGACGTTGCTCGCATTGGTCGGCGTGCGCGTGGCCGAGACGACGACGCTCGAGAGGAGGATCGGCCCGCGCGGCATCGCGATATCGAGCTTCGTCACCTCGCCCGAGGTCACCGTGACGTTGCTACGCACGGGCTGCCGTCCGTTCGCTGTCGCCGTAACGGTGTAGCTGCCGGCGGGCAGGTCGCGCAGCACGAAGACTCCGCGCTCGTCGGAGACCGCCACGCGCAGCGGCGTCTCGACGGAGACGCGAGCGCTGACGATGGGCGCATGCGTGTCTTCAGCGGTGACGACGCCGCGGACGGTGCCGCGCGCCTGCGCGAGGGCAGGGAGCGAAGAGGCGGCGAGGGCGACGAGCACGAGGCTCGCGAGCGCGACACGGCGAACGAAGTTACACGAGACTCGCATGGCGGGGGGCGTCATGGGGTGCTTGCTGATTGGATGGCTTTTACGGTGGGCGAGCGCGTATTTTACGCTGCGTGTCACCGACTTTGTAATCCCCCTGACAGGTAGCCACTCTACATGCTCTCCATGCGTCTAGCTCGATGCCGCACAATGGCCGGAGTCGTACTTATACTGTTCGGCGCCGCATCATGCGGGCTCGGCAGTAGCGATCGCGGTCCGCGAGTCGTGTGCGTGTCGAAGCAGATCAATGAGTTCATGTACGACATTCACGCGGAGTCGGTGCTCGTCGCGCGCGATCTCACCTCGATCTATCCGGCCGCGATCACGAAGCTGCCCTCCGTGGGCTACCATCGCGCGCTGAGCGCCGAGGGGATCATCTCGATGCGGCCGACCATGCTGCTCACGGATGGCAATCTCGGCCCGGAAGCGGTGGTCACGCAGGTGAAGAAGGTGGGGATTCCGGTGCTCGTGCTCGCGCCCGGATCGAGCGCCGACAGCGCGCAGGCGCTCATGCAGCGGCTGGGGCGCGAGTTCCACCACGAGGCGCAGGCGGACACGATCGTCGCCGCCTGGAAGCGCGACATGGCGGACGCGCTCCGCGACAGCGCGCGCTGGACGTCGGAGCATACGCCACGCGTGCTCGTGATGCACTTCGGGCAGATCGCGAACGACTATCTCGGCCTCAAGCGCGGCTCCACGGCGGACCAGCTCATTCGTTGGGCGGGCGGTGTGAACGCGATCGACTCGACCGGCGGAATGCTGCGACTCACCCCCGAGCTGATCGCGAAGGCCGCGCCGGACATCATCATCGCCACGGACGTCGGCTTCGATCGCGTGGGGAGCGCCGAAAAGTTCGCGGCGCTGCCGGGGGTGTCGCTCACGCCGGCGGGGCGCGCTGGCAAGGTGTATCGCATCGACGAGGGCGAGCTGATGTACTTCTCGCCGCGCACGCCGGCGGTACTGCGGAAGGTGACGGACTGGCTGCATCCGAAGGTCGCGCCGGCGAAGACATCCTGAGCCGCGAATCGTCGTGCTGAGGAGGCGCTCGGACGCGTTCGTCTTCGCGATGCTCGCGATCGTGCTCGCGATCGCGCTCATCACCTCGGCGTGCGTGGGCGCCTTCACCTTCACGCCGGCGCGCATCGCGAGCTATCTCGCGCAGGGCGCCGGGTGGATTCCAATGCGCGAGGCCGATACGCTCGGCCGCAACGTGTTCTTCGAGCTGCGGCTGCCGCGCGTATTCATGGGCGCGCTCGCGGGGGCGGTGCTCGGCGTGTCGGGGACGCTCATGCAGGGGCTCTTCCGGAATCCGATCGTCGAGCCCGGGCTCGCTGGGACGTCGGCCGGCGCGGCGCTCGGCGCCTCGCTCGTGTTCGTGCTCGGCGGTGGCACGGGCGCACTCGCCTTCAGCGCGCCGCTCGGCGCGTTCGCGGTGCCGGTGCTCGCCTTCGCCGGCGCATTCGGCGCGACGATTCTCGTCTACCGCATCTCGTCGTCGTTCGGGAAGGTGAACGTGTTCACGCTGCTGCTCGCCGGGATCGCGGTGAATGCGGTGTGCGGCGCGGGGACGGGCTTTCTGTCGTACGTCGCGCGCGATCCGCAGGCGCGAAACATCACCTTCTGGAGCCTGGGCACCTTCACTACGGCGGATTGGCGCGGCGTCGCACTCGTGGCCATTTGCTTTGCGGTGTGCTTCGTGATCGCGCTGGGATACGCGAAGCCGCTGAACGCGCTGATGCTCGGCGAGGACGAGGCGGCGCTGCTGGGTGCCGATCCGCGGCGGCTCATCGTGCGACTGCTCGTGCTCAACACGATCATGGTGGCGGCGACGACGGCGATGGTGGGCGTGATCGCGTTCGTTGGCCTCGTGGTGCCGCACGTGCTGCGGATGATGCGCTCGTCGAGCTACGCGTTCCTGCTCCCTGCGTCGGCGCTGCTCGGCGCGACGATGATGGTGGTGGTCGACATCGTGGCGCGCGAGATAATTCCGCCCGCGGAGCTGCCGATCGGGATCATCACGGCGGTGATCGGGGCGCCGGTGTTCCTGTGGATCTTGCTGCGGGAGCAGCGCAGGGGGAGCGCGAACTACTATGGATGACGCCCGCGGTCTCGAGCTGCGCGACGTCTCGGTGCGCGCCGGCTCGGCGCAGATTCTGGATCGCGTGAGCGTGCGCTTCGAGCCGGGGAAGATGAATGTCGTGCTCGGGCCCAACGGCGCGGGGAAGACGACGATGCTGCGTATCGCAACCGGGCTCGCGCATCCTTCCTCGGGCGAGGTGCTATACGACGGCGAGTCGGTGGCGTCGCTCGCGCCGGAGCCACTCGCGCGGCGGCGGGCGGTGCTGTCGCAGCACGTGGAGCTCGCGTTCTCGCTCGCCGTTGCCGACGTCGTGCTCATGGGGCGCTATCCGCACTACGGGCGCGTGCCGCGCGCGCGCGATCGCGAGATCGTCGAGAGCGCGCTCTCGCTCGTGGGGATGGCGGACAAGCGCGAGCAGGCCTATCCCACGCTGTCGGGGGGCGAGCAGCAGAAGGTGCATCTCGCGCGAGTACTCGCGCAGATCTGGCGCGACGAGCGCGACCCGGACGCAGAGCATGCGGCGCACCGCTACCTCTTTCTCGACGAGCCGATCAGCGGGCTGGATGTGCACTACCAGCTGCACATTCTGCAGGTCGTGCGAGGGCTGCTCGCGCCGGACATCACCGTCGTCGCCGTGCTGCACGATCTGAACGTGGCGTTCGAGTACGGCGATCGCTTCGTGCTGCTCGAGCGTGGGCGCGTGGCGGCGGACGAGAGCGACTCGCGCAGCGTGTCGGCCTCCGTGCTCGAGCGCGTGTTCCGGGTGCGCGCGAAGCGCCTCGAAAGTGCGGAGTCGAGCGGCGAGTTCTGGCGCTTCGAGCTGTAGGCGGCGCAGCCGGGCCGACATTGAATTATCTGTTATAACAGCTCTCTTTAAAGGCATGTCGAAACTTCAGGACGAGATCAAGCAGACGAAGCCGTTCGCTCGGCCGAGCGACGAGGCGCTGCTTTCGATTCTTCGCACGGCCAGCGTGCTCGACCATGGGTCCAGCGAGGTCCTGCGGCCGTTCGGGATCACAACGACGCAGTACAACGTGCTGCGGATTCTCCGCGGCGCGGGTGCGGGCGGGCTATGCGGGCGCGAGATCGCCGAGCGGCTGATCTCGCGCGTCCCGGACGTCTCGCGGCTGCTCGATCGCATGGAAGAAATGGGGCTCCTCAGCAAGAAGCGCGAGAAGGAGGACCGGCGCCACGTCACCGCGCGAATCACCGCCAAGGGGCGGCGCGTGCTCGAGAAGGCGACGCCGGGGCTGGAGGCGTTCGGCCGCGCACGAGTGGAGCGGCTGTCGGCGCGCACGGTTGAGGCCCTCGTGGAGGGGTTGGCGACGATCCGCGAAGGCGCGTGAACCTTTTGCCGGAGTAGATGGTTGTTATAACAGGTACTTTCAAACCATCTAATGCGGACGTCTCAATGGAAACTTCTTTTCTGGACATCGCAGGCATCAGCGCTGGTCTGCTCGTCGTACGGGTCGTAGCCGGGGCGCTCATGGCGGCGCACGGCTCGCAGAAATTGTTTGGATGGTTCGGCGGTCACGGGATCGCCGGTACCGCGATGTTCATGGAGCAGATCGGATTTCGCCCGGGTCGCCTCTTCGCGACCGTCGCCTCGGTGACGGAGCTCGTGAGCGGAATCCTCGTCGCACTCGGCCTGCTCGGCCCCGTCGGACCGGCGCTCATGCTCTCTGTGATGATCGTTGCCGCGGTGAGCGTCCACTGGAAGAACGGGCTGTTCGCGCAGGCGGGCGGTATCGAGCTCGCGCTCTTCTATGGAACCGTCGCCGTCGGGCTCGCGCTGATCGGCTACGGACGCTACTCGCTCGACGCCGTGCTCGGGCTGCAGTCGCTCTACACACCGACGCTCGCCATCGCGGCGCTCGCGATCGGCGCAGTGGGCGGCGTACTCAATCTGCTCGCGCGCCGTCCACCGGCAGTCGCGGCCTAAGTGAGGGAATAAGTGCAATTCGGGATCTACACGTTCGCCGAGCGCACACCGGATGCCAGCGGGCATCTGGTGTGCGCGGAGCAGCGACTCGCGGACCTGCTCGAGGAGATGGAGCTCGCTGACCAGCTCGGGCTCGAGGTATTCGGTGTCGGCGAGCATCACCGTCCGGACTTCGTGGCCTCGTCGCCGGCGGTGGTGCTCGCGGCCGGTGCCGCGCGCACGAAGCGCATTCGTCTCACGAGCGCCGTCACGGTGCTCAGCTCCGACGACCCGGTGCGCGTGTTCCAGGATTTCGCGACGCTCGATCTGCTCTCGCACGGGCGGGCCGAGATCATGGCGGGGCGCGGCTCATTCATCGAGTCGTTTCCGCTCTTCGGCTACGATCTCGACGACTACGACGAGCTGTTCGCCGAGAAGCTCGAGCTGCTGCTGTTGCTTCGCGAGCGCGAAAAGGTCGAGTGGAGTGGCACGCACCGCGCGCCCATCCACGGACTCTCGGTGTTTCCGCGCCCCGTGCAAAATCCGCTGCCCATCTGGGTCGCCGTTGGCGGTACGCCGCAGTCAGTGGTCCGCGCCGCGACGCTCGGCCTGCCGATGGCGCTGGCCATCATCGGTGGCGAGCCGGCTCGCTTCAAGCCGATGGTCGATCTCTATCGCGAGGCGGCGCGGCGCGCCGGACACGATCCGGCCACGCTCCCCGTGAGCATCAACTCGCACGGTTACATCGCCAACAGCTCACGCCAGGCGGCAGACGAGGCGTATCCTCCCTACTTCGATGTGATGGGGCGCATCGGCCGCGAGCGCGGCTGGTCGCCGCCGACGCGCGAGAAGTTCGACGCCGAGCGCTCGAGGCACGGCGCGCTGCTCGTGGGCGACCCGCAGGAAGTGATCGACAAGATCCTGTGGGAGCACGAGCTGTTCTCGCACCAGCGCTTCCTGATGCAGATGAGCGTCGGGACCATGCCGCACGACAAAATCATGCACTCGATCGAGTTGTTCGGCGACGTGGTCGCGCCGGCAGTGCGAAAAGCGTTGGGGTCATCCGCACGAGCCGTCGCCGTCGACCGCCGTGAAGCTCCCGCGATCGCTCAGCCTCGGTAGACCGTCACCACTGTATCGTCGAAGGCGCGCGAGCTCGTGCCGCGCGGAAGCTTGTGCACCGCCGCGTGCTCGACGACGAGCACGCGCGAGAACAGGCTTGCCTTCCAGCTCGCGATGACGCGGTCGAGCTGGCGCGACTCGTAGGGCGGATCGGCGAAGGCGATGTCGTAGCTCGCGGGGCCGAGCATGGCGGCGTAGGGAACGGCGTCGCGCTTGAAGATGCGGGTGGAGTCGCGAAGCCGGAACGCGGCGATGTTCGCGCGCAGGGCGTGGAGGCTGTCGGGGCGAAACTCGACGAAGTCGGCGCTCTTCGCCCCGCGCGAGATGGCCTCGATGCCGATGGCGCCGGTGCCCGCGAAGAGCTCGAGCACGCGCGCATCCTTCAGATCCTCGCTCACCATGTCGAGCATGGCGGCGCGCACATGCTCGGCGGTGGGGCGCACGCGGCGGTCCTGGGGGGAGACGAGATCGCGGCCGGCGTGCTTTCCGGCTACGATTCTCACGAGTTGGAGCGCACAATAAAGTCCATCGCGAGAATCTAGCGCGTCGGTCCGCGCCCGACGTTCCCCGGAGCAATCACGGTTCATGCTGCTGACGATCAGCACCACGCACGCGCCCGCCACCGACCTGGGCTATCTGCTACACAAGAACCCCGGCCGAGCGCAGAGCTTCGAGCTCTCGTTCGGTCGGGCACACGTCGTCTATCCGGAATCCTCCGACGATCGCTGCACGGCGGCGCTGGTGCTCGACGTGGATCCCGTAGGACTCGTTCGCGGTCGACGTGGTCCCGAGGGTGATGGCGGTCTGCTCGCGCAGTACGTGAACGACCGGCCGTACGTCGCCTCGTCATTCTTGAGCGTGGCGATCTCTCAGGTCTTCGGCTCTGCGCTCAATGGCCGGTGCAAGGACCGACCCGACGTCGCGGCGATGGCGATTCCGCTGGTCGCGCGGATCGCGGTGCTGCCATGTCGTGGGGGTGAGGAGCTGTTGCGCCGCTTGTTCGAACCGCTCCGTTGGGAATTGTCGGCGGAGCCGCACATGCTCGACTCGACCGTTCCGGAGTGGGGAAGCAGTCGCTATTTCACGGTCACGCTCACGGGCACGCACCGGCTGGCAGAGCTGCTCGCGCATCTGTACGTGCTGGTCCCGACGCTCGACGACGAGAAGCACTACTGGGTTGGTGATGATGAGGTAGAGAAGCTGCTCCGGCATGGCGAGGGATGGCTTGCGTCGCATCCCGAGCGCGAGCTCATCGCGCATCGCTATCTCAAGCATCGCCGTTCTCTGGCGCGCGACGCGATCGCTCGTCTCGTCGCGGAAGAGGAGGACGAGGGCGACGCGGCGGAGGAGGCGGTGGTCTCGGCGCAGGAAGATGCGCTCGAGCGTCCGTTGAGCCTCAACGAGCAGCGCCTTGCGACCGTACTCGGCGCGCTGCGTGCGAGTCGCGCGACGAGCGTGCTCGATCTCGGATGTGGAGAGGGGCGACTTCTGAAGATGCTGCTCGATGATCGGCAGTTCGACCGCATCGTCGGCATGGACGTGTCATATCGGACGCTGGAACTGGCGTCCGACCGGTTGAAGCTCGATCGACTACCACCGTTGCAGCGGGCGCGGATCACGCTTCTGCACGGATCACTCATGTACCGCGACGAGCGCCTGTCGGGCTTCGACGCGGCGACGGTGGTCGAGGTCATCGAGCATCTGGATCCGCCGCGCCTTGCCGCGTTTGAGCGTGTCGCATTCGAGTTCGCGCGCCCCGGAGTGATCATCGTCACGACTCCCAACGCGGAGTTCAACACCCAGTGGCCGACGCTTCCCGCCGGGAAGTATCGGCATCGCGATCATCGCTTCGAGTGGACTCGCGCGCAGTTCGAAGAGTGGGCATCGCGCGTGAGCGAGCGATTCGGCTACGCCGTTCGTTTCGCGCCGGTGGGTCCGGTCGATGTCGTCGTCGGATCTCCGACGCAGATGGCAATCTTCACGCGGGATGGTATCGGTGTCTGAGGCCGAGACGGAGATCACGGCGCCCGTGGCTGCAACGCGTACACTCACGATTCCTGAGCTCTCGCTTGTCGTGCTGGTGGGCGCGTCTGGCTCGGGCAAGAGCACCTTTGCGCGCACTGCGTTCGCGCCGTTCGAGGTGCTGTCATCCGATTTCTGTCGCGGCCTCGTGTCGAACGACGAGAACGATCAGTCGTCGACCAAGGCCGCGTTCGAGACTCTCCACTACATCGCAGCGAAGCGGCTGGAGCGCGGGCTGCTCACCGTCATCGATGCTACCAATGTGCAGCCCGAGGCGCGAAAGCCGCTGGTGGAGCTCGCGCGCCGGTTCCACGTATTGCCGGTCGCGATCGTGCTCGACGTCTCCGAGCGCCTGTGCGAGGATCGGAATCGTGTGCGCGCCGATCGAAACTTCGGCGCCCACGTCATCCGCCAACAGCACAGCCAGCTGCGCAAGTCCCTCCGCTTTCTGCAGAAAGAGGGATTCCGGCACATGCACGTGCTTCACTCGCCGGAGGAGATCGCATCGGTCACGATCGAGCGACAGCCGCTCTGGAACAATCGGAAATCGGACCACGGACCATTCGACATCATCGGCGACGTCCACGGATGCGCGGATGAGCTCGAGACGCTTCTAGCGACCCTCGGCTACGCTCGTGACCCGCTCGGAGTGTGGCGACACCCCGAGGGGCGCAAGGCGATCTTTGTGGGAGACCTCGTCGATCGTGGGCCACGCGTGCCCGACGTTCTGCGCGTCGTCATCGACATGGTGCGCGCGGAAACTGCTCTTGCCGTTCCGGGGAATCACGATCTCAAGCTCGTGCGAAAGCTGCGCGGCAAGGACGTGCAGATCACGCACGGTCTCGCGGAAAGTCTGGAACAGCTCGAGCGGGAGACGCAGGAGTTTCGCAACGGCGTCGCCGACTTTCTCGACGGCCTCGTGAGCCACTACGTGCTCGACGACGGGCGACTCGTCGTCGCACACGCTGGGATGAAGCAGGAGATGCAGGGGCGCGGGTCGGGGAAGGTTCGCGATTTCGCGCTCTATGGAGAGACGACCGGCGAGACTGACGAGTTCGGGCTGCCGATTCGCTACAACTGGGCCGCGGAGTATCGCGGCTCGGCGCACGTGGTGTACGGACACACGCCGGTGCCGGACCCCGAGTGGCTCAATCGCACGATCAATATCGACACCGGGTGCGTGTTCGGCGGCAAGCTCACCGCGCTTCGCTGGCCGGAAAAAGAGCTCGTGTCCGTTTCGGCCGCGTGCGTTTATGCGGAGCCATCGAGACCGTTCCTGGCGGCGGAATCACTGCCGGAGCTGTCGGCGCAGCATCGCGAAGACGATGTCCTCGACATCTCCGATGTCATCGGCAAGCGCATCGTCAACACGCGCCTGCACCGCACGGTGACCATTAGAGAGGAAAACGCGACGGCCGCGCTCGAGGTAATGAGCCGCTTCGCCGCAAATCCCAAGTGGCTCGTGTATCTGCCGCCCACGATGTCGCCTTCCGAGACGACGAAGCGCGATGGCTATCTCGAATATCCGACGGAGGCGTTCGCCTACTATCGGAATCAGGGAATGCCTGCAGTCGTGTGCGAGGAGAAGCACATGGGCTCGCGTGCCGTCGTCGTGATCTGTCGGGACGAGGAGGCGGCGCGCAGGCGCTTCGGCATCGTGAACGATGGCATCGGGATCGTGTACACGCGCACTGGCCGTCGCTTTTTCGACGACGCTGCGATCGAGGCGCAGCTCCTCGGCATCGTGTCACGTGCGCTCGACCGGTCGCAATTTTGGGAGCGACTTTCCACGGATTGGGCCGTACTCGATTGCGAGCTCATGCCTTGGTCAGCGAAGGCGCAGGGGCTCATTCGCGACCAATACGCAGCGGTGGGCTCAGCTGCGAGCGCCGCTCTGCCGGAGACGGTGGCCGCGCTCGCGGAGGCCGAGCGTCGCGGCGCTGGCGCGGATGGACTCGTCGCGCGCTTCACGGCGAGAGCATCGCTCGTCGACAAGTACATCGCCGCGTATCAGCGCTATTGCTGGTCCGTGTCGAGCGTGAAGGATCTACGCCTTGCTCCATTCCACGTGCTCGCGACCGACAAGGTCGTGCACACCGACAAGGATCACGAATGGCACATGGGCATCGCGAGCTCGATCTGCGCCGCCGATGATTCCGGTGTGCTGTTCAAGACGACGCATCGTACCGTGGATCTAACGGACCCGGCTAGCGAGGCGACGGCGACGGCCTGGTGGGAAGAGATGACGGAGCGCGGCGGTGAAGGAATGGTCGTCAAGCCCTTCTCGTTCGTCGCGACCGGTCGACGGGGGCTCGTGCAGCCAGCGGTGAAGTGCCGGGGGCGCGAGTACCTCCGCATCATCTACGGCCCCGAGTACACGCTGCCGGAGAACCTCGAGCGACTGCGCGCGCGTGGCCTGCAGGCCAAGCGGTCACTCGCCCTTCGGGAATTCGCGCTCGGGGTGGAAGGGTTGGAGCGCTTTGTCCGGGGTGAGCCGCTGCGCCGAGCCCACGAATGCGTGTTCGGGGTGCTGGCCCTGGAAAGCGAGCCCGTGGACCCACGGCTGTGACGCTGGCGAGCGGTCCCCGTCGCCGCGGCGCGGCTAGTGCAGTTGTGTGCACGTAAGCATCATGCTCGTTCAATAGCGTGCCCGCCGACGTTTTACCCGAGACCCCTGTGGACGACCCAGCAACTACCTTGCGTCCCCCTGCGCCCTCGCCCGGGCCGTCGCCCGCCCCCGCCTCCCGCCCCTCCGTCGCCGCCGCCGCCGCGTTCATGGAGAGCTCGGGGCTCTATCGGCTGCTCGTCGAGCGCGTGCGCGACTACGCCATCTTCGCGATCGATACCACGGGGCACGTACTCAGCTGGAACGAAGGGGCGCAGCGGCTCAAGGGGTACACCGCCGAAGAAATTCTCGGCCGGCACTTCTCGGTGTTCTATCCCGCCGCCGACATCGCGCGCGGCAAGCCCGCGTGGGAGCTCGAGGAAGCGATTCGCGACGGCCGGTTCGAGGACGAAGGGTGGCGCATCCGCAAGGATGGCTCACAGATGTGGGCGAACGTCATCATCACCGCGATTCACGACGACGTCGGCGAGCACGTCGGGTTCGCGAAGGTCACGCGCGATCTCACCGAGCGCCGCGCCATCGAGGAGACGCTCCGCGCGAGCGAGGAGCGATTCCGTCTGCTCGTACACGGCGTGAAGGACTACGCGATCTTCATGCTGACCCCGACCGGCACCATCGCCAGCTGGAACGCTGGCGCCCAGGCCATCAAGGGATACTCGGCGTCCGATATCATCGGCAAGCACTTCTCGACGTTCTATCCGCCGGAGGACATCGCGAACGGAAAGCCCGAAATGGAGTTGCTCGTCGCCGCCAGGGACGGACGCTTCGAGGATGAAGGGTGGCGCCTTCGCAAGGACGGGTCGAAGCTCTGGGCAAACGTCATCATCACGGCGATGCGCAATCCCGCAGGAGAGCTCATCGGCTTCGCGAAAGTGACGCGCGACCTCACCGAGCGGCGCGCCGCGGAGGAGCGCGCGCTCGAGAATGCACGCCGCGCGACTGAGGCCGAAGTGGCGAATCGCACGAAGAGCGAGTTCCTTGCTGCGATGTCGCACGAGCTTCGAACGCCACTTAATGCCATCGGTGGATACGCGGAGCTCATCCAGATGGGGATCGGCGGTCCCGTGACGGAGCAGCAGGAGGAGTATCTCTCGCGCATTCGTGGCAGCCAGGCGCATCTCCTCGGCATCATCACCGACCTGCTCAACTACAGCAGGATCGAGGCGGGGCAGGTGAGCTACGATCTCATCTCGCTGCCGATGGAGAGCGTGCTGGACTCCGTGATGCCGCTCGTCATTCCACAGGCGCGAGCGAAGGACATCACGCTCGAGAGCGAGCCGTGCCCGGGCGATCTTTTGGCGCACGCCGATCGCATCAAGACTGAGCAGATCGCCATCAACCTGCTCTCGAACGCGGTGAAGTTCACGCAGGTCGGCGGTCGCGTGCGCGTGCGGTGTGCGGGCGATGGCGATCGAGTTCAGATCATCGTCGAGGATACGGGACCGGGCATTTCGTTCGACAAGCTCAACGCGATCTTCGAGCCTTTCGTGCAGCTCGGACGCACGCGCACGAGCCAGCACGAAGGCACGGGACTCGGCCTCGCAATCAGCCGCGATCTCGCGCGCGCGATGAATGGCGACGTCAGTGTCGAGAGCAGGTTGGGCGAGGGGAGCACGTTCACGCTCTCGCTCCCGCGCGCATCGGCGTGACGCGCTAGCGCATCACGCTGATCGGATCCACCTTCGTCGCCCGCCGCACCGGCCCGAGCAGCGCGACCGACGCGCACGCGAACAGCATCAGCACCGTCGCCACGAGCGTGAGTGGATCGAACGGCTTCACGCCGTACAGCAGACTGCGCAGCAGGCTTCCCACGAGCACGACTCCGATCACGCCGCCGGCGAGCCCGATCGCCATCCACGTCGCGCCTTGTCGCAGGACGAGCCCAGCGATCCGCTGACGACTCGATCCGAGCGCGACGCGCACGCCGAACTCGCGTTCGCGCGCCGCCCCCATCGCCGCAAACATTTCATACACGCCCACCGATGCGAGCAGCAGTGCGAGTGAGCCGAACGCCGTCATCAGCACCACGGGCAGCCGTCGTCCCGCCAGCCCTTCGGAGAGCCGTGCGCGCATGGTCGTCACGTTGTGCAGCGCCAGATCCGGATCGATCCGGCTGGCCACGCCTTGAATGTTCTTGTCGAGATCGAGCGGGTTCCCCTGCGTGCGCATGAGAAAGCTCACGACACCACTCGGCTCCTGCCTCCGCGACGCGTAAGTAATGGGCTCACCGCCCAGGCGCGCGGGATCGATTCGCACGTCGCCGACGACGCCGACGATCACGGACCATGGCTCGTTCGCATCGGGGCCGAGGCGAATGCGTGCGCCCAGCGCGCCTCCGTTGGGAAAGAACTTCTTCTCCAGTGCCCGGCTGATCACGATCGATGTCGGCGCGTTGGGCCGATCATCAGCGCCGAAGGTGCGGCCGCTGATGAGCGGAATTCCCATCGTGCGAAAGTAGTCGTCGGACACGCTCGCGTAGGTGACGAACGGCACCGCATCGGCCCGCAGTAGCGGTACGCCCTCGATCGCGAGCCCGTTGTTATTCATCGTCGGCGACGGGAGCTCGCTCACGCTCGCGACCGCGCTGACACCGGGAATTGCGCGAAGCTGATCCTCGAGCTGCTGATAGAAGCCGCCCCACTCCTCGGGCGTGTGGAACCTGCCTCTCGGCGGCTGCACGTCGACGGTCGTGAGTCCGTCGGCGTTGTAGCCGAGCGGAGCGCTCGTCATGCGCCAGAGACTCCGTGAGAGAAGCCCGGCCCCTGCGAGAAGGCTGAGGCAGAGCGCGATCTGCCCGGCGACGAGGGCGCCGCGCAGCCTGCGCGAGCGCTTGCTCTCGCTTGTGCCGCGCGTCTCGTCGCGCAACACGCCCTGCATGCTGGAGCGGCCGACGGAAAAGGCGGGGACGGTACCGAACGCGAGCCCGGTGAGCAGCGCGAGCAGCATCGTGTACGCGAGCGTGCCGGCATCGAGCGAGAGCTTGGCGTACGGCGGCAGCGCCGGCAATGCGAGATGGCGAAGCACCGAGAGGCCGAACAGCGCGAGCAGAATGCCGGAGACGCCGCCCGCGACGGCGAGCAGCACGCTCTCGGTGAAGAGCTGACGCACGAGGCGCTCGCGTCCGGCGCCGAGTGCTACGCGCACGGCGAACTCCTTCCGCCGCGAGATCGTGCGCGAGAGCAGCGCGCCGGCGAGGTTCGCGCACGTGATGAGCAGGACGAGCCCCGCGCTGGCCATGAGCACGAGGAGCGGCGTACGCGTGTCTCCGGCCATCGACTTGTGAAGTGAGATCGCCTCGAGCCGGATGCTCGCGTCCTCACGTGGATACTCACGCGACAGATCGTTCGAGAGCGTGATGATCTCCTGCTGTGCCGCCTGAAGCGAGACGCCGGGCTTGCGCCTGGCGACGAAGCCGAGCCAGTGCGAGCCGCGCGCGGTGACCGGGTTGCGCAGGAGAAGATCCAGGTCGAGCGGATAGAAGCCGTCGGTCTCCCCAGAGGGGGCGATGAAGCCGCGCGGCAGCACGCCGATCACCGTGCGCGGGTAGCTGCTGATGCGAATTGCTTTCCCCACGATGTGCGGGTCGCCGTTGAACATGCGTTGCCACGCATCGTAGGAAAGCACGACGGTGAACGCAGTGTCGGATTGCGCGTCCTCATCGCGAAACACACGTCCGAGGATGGGCGTCACGCCGAGCGTGTGAAAGAGCGCTGGCTGCACCCAGTTCATTTTGATGATGTGCGCGCCTCCATCGCTGGTGTAGACGCGATCGTTGGGCGAGCCCTCGAACGCGGCGGCGCTCGAGAACGTTCGCGGACGCTCGAGCAAGTCCTTCGCCTCGCCGGCACTGAGGCCGGACCGATTGCCCTCGCTCACACGGAAATAACCGTACACGCGCACGAGCTGGTCCGAGTCGGCGTACGGCAGCGCGTCGAGCAGCACGGACTTGACGACGCCGAACACCGCGGCGTTCGCGCCGATGCCGAAGGCGAGCGTCACTATCGCGAGGAGCGAGAACAGCTTCGCGCGCATCGCGGAGCGCACGCCGAAGCGCAGATCCTGGCGCAGGTCCGCGAGCCAATCGCGACGCGCTTCCGCGCGGCGATCGCTCTCGAGGAGCTCGGTGCACTCGCGCTGCACGTCGCGCACGTCGCCGAAGCGCTCGAGCGCGGTCGAGCGCGCGGTGTCGGGATCCATCCCGCGCGCGATGTAGTCGCGGATGCGCTGCTCGAGATGGAACTGGAGCTCGTCACCGACTTCCGCCTGCGGCGCCGACTCGAACGGACGCCTGGCATCAGTATGCGAAAACGGATTGCGCATGATCAGCTCGCCCAGTTTGGCGCGGTGACGGTGCCCACCGCCTGCGTCACCGCTGCGGCGAAGCGCTGCCACCCCGACGTCTGCTCCTCGAACTGCCGCTTCCCTTCGGCAGTGAGATGATAGTACTTCGCGCGCCGGTTGTTCTCGCTCACCCCCCACACGCCCTTGATCCATCCACGCCGCGTCATGCGGTAGAGCGCGGGATAGAGCGAGCCCTCTTCGATGCTGAGGACGTCATCGGTGGCGCTCTCGATCCACTTGGCAACGCCGTAGCCGTGCATTGGCCCCCAGGACAGCGTCTTGAGCACGAGAAGCTCGAGGGTGCCTTGAAGGAGATTGGAGTCCTTGGTGAACACGAACGGCCTCGCGTGCGGGTGGGAGATGCTTCCTATGCTGGTCTAGGGAAGGAGTATCATCACTCCCTTAGACGCGCAAGGGGAGCGCGTTCGCCAAACGGGCGCGACCGTATATGCGACACGCTTGCGTATCGTAATTGGCGATGCTACGTTCTATTTATGACACGATCACGAGTCGTAAATGCGAAGAAGGCCAAGGCCCCGGCCACACCGCCCGCCAAACGCCCCCGCGGCCGCCCCCGCAGCGAAGCCGCTCGCGAGGCGATCCTCGGCGCGACGCTCGCACTGCTGCGCACGGCCGGCTACGACGCTCTCACCATTGAAGGCGTCGCCGAACGTGCCGAGGTCGGCAAGAAGACCATCTATCGGCACTGGGCATCGAAGGAAGCGCTCATCGCCGACGCAGTGAAGCAGATCGTGAGCGAGATCGAGATTCCGGATACTGGTACCACGAAAGGCGATCTCCTGGCGCTGATGCGCGATGCGGTTCGCGTCTACCGCGACCCGGAGAATGCGACGCTGATGCCAGGGCTCGTCGCCGCGATGGCGCGGAGCGAGCGCATCGCCGAGATCGTGCGCTCGGGCTTTCTCGCCGAGCGGCGTCGCGCGATCACAGTGCTCCTCGATCGCGCCGTCGCCCGCGGCGATCTCCAGTCGACGCTCGACCGCGAGCTCGCCCTCGACGTACTCGGCGGACCGCTCTTCTACCGCTTGCTCATCACCGGCCGCGCGATCGACGACCGTCTCGCACGAGGCGTCGTTGATCTGATGCTGCACGGCTTCGCGCCACATTCCAACTGAGATTCAGAGGCTGCAAATGCGAGTTCATGCAATTCAAACCGGTGTCGTCCGCGTTCACAATCGACAGAGGCACGGGAAGGGGCACGGCCTCAAGCGCTTCGTCAACACGCTGCTCGACACGACGTGGACCGAGGCGATGCCGATCTACGCGTGGGTCATCGAGCACCCTGAAGGTGTGATCGTGGTGGACACGGGCGATACCGCACGCACGACCACGCCCGGATACTTTCCTGCGTGGCATCCGTACTATCGCTTCGCCCTGCGACTGGATGTGCGCCCCGAGCAGGAGATCGGTCCCCAACTCCGAACGCTCGGCATCGCACCGCACGACGTGCGCTGGCTTGTGCTGACGCACATGCACACGGATCACGCGGGCGGACTCGCGCACTTTCCGAAAAGCGAGATTCTCATCTCGCGCGAGGAGCTTCGCGCATCACAGGGCACGATGGGGAAGATGCGCGGCTACCTTCCGCATCGACGGCCGGACTGGTTCGCGCCGCGAGAGATCACGTGGGTGCCCGAGCCGTTGGGGACGTTCCCCAAGAGCTACGCCGTCACGCGCGCGGGCGACGTGCGCATCGTGCCGACGTTCGGCCACTCCGCGGGACACGTTTCAGTGGTGGTGGAGGAGAAGAATGGAACGCTGCTTTTCCTCGCCGGAGACACGTCGTACTCGCAAGCGAATCTGATCGCGGGCGTGATCGACGGTGTGTGCTCGATGGGCGGCGGCGAGAAGGCGGAGGCGAGGACGCTCGAGCGCATTCGAGCGCTGGGCGCCGAGCGGGACATGGTGTATCTGCCAACGCACGACAGTGAATCGACGGCGCGGTTGGAGGAGCGGCGAATCCTCCCTAAGCCGCTGGCGCGGCCGAGCGAAAGTCGAGCGCCAGATCGAGCGCCGGCACGGAGTGCGTGAGCGCGCCAACGGAGATCCAGTCGACGCCCGTCTCCGCCACCAGGCGCACGCTCTCGAGGCTGATCCCGCCCGACGCCTCGACGATCGCTGCGCCGTGCACGAGCGCGACGCACTTCGCCATCTCCTCCGGCGACATGTTGTCGAGCAGGATCACATCCGCCCCTGCGTCCAGCGCTTGCGACACCTGCTCGCGCGTGTCGCACTCGACCTCCACCTGAATCCCCATCGGCGCCTTCTCTCTCGCGCGGCGCATCGCGAGCGCGATGTCGCCGCCGAGGGTGGCGAGGTGGTTGTCCTTGATCAGCACGGCCGCCGAGAGATCGGCGCGGTGATTGACTCCGCCGCCGCAGCGCACCGCGTACTTCTCGAGCACGCGGAGCCCCGGCGTCGTCTTGCGCGTGTCGAGGATCTTCGCGCCCGTGCCGCGCACCGCGCTCACGTAGCGCGCCGTGAGCGTCGCGATCCCCGACAGGCGCTGCGCGAAGTTGAGCGCCACCCGCTCGGCCGAGAGCACCGCGCGCGCACTCCCTTCGATTTCGAGCACCGCTTCGTTCGCGGGGACGCGTGCGCCATCGCTCACGAGCGGGCGGCACGTCGTGTTGTTGTCGAGCACCTCGAATATCGCGGCCGCGAGGGGAAGTCCCGCGATCACGCCACCAGAGCGGGCGACCATCACGGCGCTCGCCCGCGCGCTGGCGGGAACTACCGACGTCGTCGTAACGTCGTCAAAGGCATGATCCTCTTCGAGCGCAACGCGCGCGAGTAGCTCGCACGCCTCTCGCGACAACGGGAACTCCAGCGTGTCGGCGCTCGCGCTCATTCGCCCATCGCGAACGCGGGCGCCATCGCCGGCGAGCCGCCGATCGAGATCATGCGCTCGATGGCGAGCCGCGCGCGATCCGCAATCTCCTTGGGCACCGTGATCTGGTGCTCCATCGTCTCGAGCGAGTGCTTCACCTTCTCGAGCGTCGTGAGCTTCATGAAGATGCACGACGCGCGCTCATCGGCGGCGAAGAAGCGCTTGTCCGGATTCGCCTTGCGCAGGCGATGCAGAATGCCGACCTCGGTCGCCACGATGAACTCGTTCGCCTTGGTCTCGGTCGGCCGCCGGATCATCCCCTCCGTCGACAGAATGTGTAGATCCTTCTGGTCGATCGCGCCGGCGGAGATTCCCTCGAGCACGCTGGTCGAGCAGCCGCACTCTGGATGCACGAGCAGCTCCGCGTTGGGATGCGCGCGGCGCATGGTGTCGAGCGACTCCGGCGTGATCCCCGCGTGCACGTGACACTCGCCCATCCACACGTGCATGTTCGTGCGCCCCGTCATCCGCCGCACGTGCGCGCCGAGGAACATGTCGGGGCCGAAGAGCACTTCGCGATCGGCGGGGATCGAGTTCACGATCTCGACGGCATTCCCTGACGTGCAGCAATAGTCGGTTTCCGCCTTCACCGCGGCCGTCGTGTTGACGTACGACACGACCACCGCGCCCGGATGCTCGCTCTTCCACGCGCGGAGTTGCTCGGCGGTCATGGTATCGGCGAGCGAGCAGCCGGAGCCAAGGTCGGGGAGGAGCACCGTCTTTTCGGGCGAGAGGATCGCCGCCGTCTCGGCCATGAAGTGCACGCCGCAGAAAACGATGACACTCGCCTCGGTGCGCGCGGCCTCGCGCGACAGGCCGAGCGAGTCGCCTACGTAGTCGGCGACGTCCTGCACTTCGGGGCGCTCGTAGTTGTGCGCGAGGATGACTGCGTTGCGCTCCTTCGCGAGGGCGCGAATCTCATCCTGCAGCATCTGGATCTCGAATGCCGTGCTCATGATGCGGCCCTCTGGCCTTTGATGACGCCGAATTGCACGTGGCGATCGGCCCACACGCTGCGTGGAAGTGGGAAGTCGATGCGGAAGTGCCCGCCACGCGACTCTTCGCGCATGAGCGCCGCTTCGGTAATGAGGCGCGCGGTGAGTGCGAGATTGCGCTCCTCGGTCGCGCCCTCGGACAACTCGGCGGTGATCGATTCGAGTGCGGCGAGGCACAGCCGTAGTCCGGTGGCGGAGCGTTCGATGCCGGCGTGCTCCCACATCAATGTGCGGATGCGATTCGCGGCATCGCGCGCGACGGCGCGTTCGGGGGGCGCGGGCACCGACCACCATTGCGCGGCCGGCTCGTGCGCGAGAGGCGGGAGCTGCATCACGTCGTGCGCGACGCGCTCGGCAAAGACGAGTCCTTCGAGCAGCGAGTTCGACGCGAGTCGATTCGCGCCGTGCACGCCCGTGCGCGCGACCTCGCCCACGGCCGAGAGGCGCGGGATCGTCGAGCGTCCCACGAGGTCGACGACGATGCCGCCCATCATGTAGTGCGCAGCGGGAGTGATTGGAATTCGCTGCACGCGCGGATCGATGCCACGCTCCATGCACACGGCAAAGATTCCGGGAAAGCGCGTCGCGAACGATTCGGCCATGTGCATTGCATCGAGAAAGACGCGCCCCGTCTCGCGCTGGGCGTGCACCACGGCACGCGTGACGATGTCGCGCGGCGCGAGCTCGGCCAGCGGATGAATGGCGGGCATGAAGCGCACACCCTTCGCGTCGAGAATCACCGCGCCTTCGCCGCGCACTGCCTCGCTGATGAGTGCGAGCGGCGTCTCGTCCGTGTCGAGTGCCGTGGGGTGGAACTGCACGAACTCCATGTCGGCGAGCTCGGCGCCGGCGCGATTCGCGAGTGCGTAGCCATCGCCCGTGGCGACGGGCGGATTCGTCGTGCGCAGATAAACCTGGCCGCATCCGCCGGTGGCGAGCACGGTGGCATCCGCGATCACCTCGAGCGCGCGCCCCTGCACGCTCACGCGCGCGCCGGCGCATTCGCCATTCTCGATAATGAGTGAGAGCGCCCGCGCGTGCTCGACGATCGCGATGCGCTCGTCTGCGCGCACGCGCTCGACCAGCGTGCGCACGACCTCGGCGCCCGTGCGATCGCCGCTCGCGTGCACGATGCGGCGCTCGGAGTGCGCAGCTTCGCGTCCGAGGAGATATTCGCCGAGGGGGTCGACGTCGAAGTTCACGCCGGCTTCGCTGAGGTCTCGCACGCGGCTCGGCCCTTCGCTCACGAGCACGTCGACCGCATCGCTGTCGCAGAGAATGCCGCCGGCGGCGAGCGTGTCCTGGCGGTGGAGCGCGGGCGAATCGCCGGCGCCGAGCGCTGCGGCGATGCCGCCCTGCGCGTAGTTGGTGGAGCTGTCGAAGAGCGAGCGCTTGGTGAGCAGCACGACATCGCCGCTATGGACGCATTGCTCGGCGGCGCGCATGGCGGTGTGCAGTCCGGCGATGCCGCTGCCGATGACCAATACCCGCGCACGCTGACGGGTGGGAACGTTCGATTGTGTTTGGGGGGCCGGGGCCTCGCTGATTTCGCGAGTGCTCGAAGACACTGCGGCCGACTGTCGGATGGACATCAACTTCTCCCATTGGTGACTTGTTTCCTCGCTGAGGGGCCGGTTGGGAAACGCCTTGGTTCGTCCGAAGCGACGAACCCTCCCAGCGAGTACAGCAGATCGATTGTGGTGTAGCCAAGTTTCACTCTAAGACTAACAACGGTGCGGGCGGAACGAAGGTTCCAGAGCAGAACGGTCAGCCGTCCGCGCGTTTAACCCCGTCAATCGCGAGCTCGCGTGTGCAAGTAGTAACTAATGTTGTTCTGGATGTCGACGTGGCGGTGCCGACGCGCGACGGTGCGCTGCTCAAGTGCAACGTCGCGCGGCCGGCAGGCGACGGCCGCTGGCCCGTGATCGTATGCCGAACCCCCTACGGAAAAGACTCGTTCAAGAGCGATCCGCTCATGGATCTCACCGGCATCGCACGCGAGGGATTCGTCGTCGTGTTGCAGGATGTGCGGCAGCGCTTTCGATCTGGTGGCGACGGTGACTTCGTGCCATTCGTGCACGAGGGCGCTGACGGAGAGGATCTCGTCGCGTGGGCAGCGGCGCAGCCGTTCAGCACGGGCGATGTGTTCGCTGTGGGTGCGTCGTACAGTGGTGTAGCGCAGTGGGCAGCGGCGGTCCGTCAGCCCGCGGCACTTCGCGCGATCGCCCCGCATCAATCGCCGAGCAATCCGGCGAGTAGCCTGTTCTTTCGCGGTGGAGTGCTCGAGCTGGAGTGCGTCGTGCCGTGGCTCCTCGCATTTCATGTGAACACGATCATGCGCCGGCACGCGCAGGATCCGGCGGCGATGGGTCGCGCGCTCACGACGCTGCTCGCGGATCTCGACACGGAGTTGGCGAGCGCACTCGCGTCGCTACCGATCGATCCGCTCGCGCCCCTCGCGCGGCACGGCCTCGATGCGGCGCTCCACGACATCGTCGCGGGCGACGCGGCGCAGCAGTCTCCGATGTGGCGAGCGCTGTGTGAAGCACAGGCCTTCGAGCGTGTCACGGTGCCCGCACTGATCAGCGGCGGGTGGTACGACATCTTCTGTCAGGGTGCGATCGATCAGTTCATCGGCATGTGCACGCGCGGCGGCAGCGCAGAGGCGCGCGAGCGTACGCGGCTCATCGTGGGGCCGTGGACGCACGCGTCGCAGAGTGCGACGCAGGGCGAGCGGTACTTCGGGCTGCGGTCGTCGGCCGGCGCGATGGGGAAAGGTGGGCTGCGAGGGGAGACGTTGCGGTTCTTTCGCGAGCCAGTTGCCGCGGCGCCAGTCACGATCTTCGTCATGGGCGCCAATGAGTGGCGCGACGAGCATGAGTGGCCCATCGCGCGCACGACGTGGACGCCGTGGCATCTGTCCAGCGGCGGTCACGCGAATTCGCTCGAGGGCGACGGTGTGCTCAGCGCTGACGCACGGCCGTCAGCTGCCGACCGATTCGACTACGATCCGGCGAACCCGGTTCCGACGTGGGGCGGCGGCATCATCGGCATCGCGGAGCTCGCGGGGCCGCGAGATCAACGTGTGATCGAGCGGCGCGACGATGTGCTGGTGTACACGTCAGATGTGCTCGCGCGCGACATGGAGGTCACGGGCTCTGTGGTGGTCGAGCTGTGGGCCGCATCGAGCGCAGTGGACACCGATTTCGTCGCTCGGCTGGTGGACGTGCAGCCCGATGGCACTGCGTACAATGTGGCCGACGGCATCCTTCGCGGGCGCTATCGAGCGGATGCGAACGTTCGGGGCGATGGCGTGCCGCTCGTTCCGTTCGAGCCGGCGCTCTTTCGCATCGAGCTCACGCCCACGAGCAATCTCTTCAAGGCTGGACATCGCATTCGGCTCGATGTCACGAGCAGCTGCTTTCCCCGCTGGGCGCGCAATCTGAATGTGTGGGACGAGCGCGGCGCTACGCTCGCCGACGCAACCGTGGCGCATCAGCAGATTCTCCACGATGCGCAGTTTGCATCGCGGGTGTTGTTGCCGGTGGTGCCGCCGCGATGAGATCGTGCGGATAGATGCCGAAGGTGATGTTACTCGCGCGCTGCATCGCGATGCGCTCCATCATCCCCTTGCCCGGGAGCAGGTACGCGAGGCGCAGCATGCGATTGCGAAGGAAGATGCCGAGTCGCGTTTTGGGCGCCATGAATGAGCCGACGCTTCGCGCGCCGCGCTGGCACTGCTCGGCGTACTCGCGCACGCGACTTTCGTAGCGCGCGAAGGCGAGGGTGTGGTCTCCGCGAGCAGCGGCCAGCTCGCCGGCCAGCACATAGGCTGCGACGATTGCCACACCGGTGCCCATGCCGCCGATGGTGCCACCGTAGCCGGCGTCACCGATCAACGCCACGCGGCCATTCGAGAGCGTGGGAACGTGGATCTCGCTGATCGAGTCGAAGTAGAAGTCGCGCGAGTCGCGCATGAGGGAGAGGAGCTGCTCTGCTTTCCAGCCGACTCCGGCGAACCTCTTTGCGACGATCTCCTTTTGCTGCGCGGTATCGTGACGGTCGTACGACAGCGGAGGCGATGCGAAATAGAAGATCGCGCGCGTCGCGTTCCCGGCACGCACGATTCCCACGGTGCGACCTGGCACCGAGTGCAGCGTGCCGGAATTGGTGTCACTGGCCATCTCGCCGATCGAAGCAATCGCGACATAGTAGCCGCAATGTCTGATGAATTGCGATTCGGGTCCGAAGGCCAGCGCGCGAACGGGGGAGTGCAGGCCGTCGGCACCGATCACGAGATCGAACACGCGCGAGGTGCCGCTCTCGAAGCGCACCTGAACGGCGTCGTCGACTTGATCGATCCGCGAAATGGAGTCGCCGAAGATGTACTCGGTGCTGCGCTCCGTCGCGTCGAACAGAATCCGTCCGAGATCGCCGCGAAGAATTTCCACGTCGCCGCTGGCCATCTCCTCGGCCATCGTCGCCAGCGGCTCGCCGCGGTCGTTCACGAACGACACGGGCCCGCCGCGCGATTCGTTGCGGCGAATCTCGTCGAGAAGGTCCATCTGCTCGAGCACGAAAAGGTGCGCAGCGCCGCGAAAATCGACCGCCTGCCCGCCGGCGCGGAGCGTGGATGCACGCTCCACGATGGTCGGAGCAAAGCCGTAGCGAGTGAGCCAGTACGCGAGCGCCGGGCCCGCCACGCCGGCCCCGCTGATGAGAATGTTTTTCGCGCGCATGGTGCCTCCCGAGCCTCGATCACATAACTGTGTATTGCGTATACTAAAAAGTATATTACATATACAGTTAATGACTGGCAAGCGACGCAAACAAAATCGCGGCCGACGGGCCTCCGGCCCTGCTGCGCGCACCTCTCTCGACGCGCGGAGTCGAAGCGCCGCGCTTCTGTGGCGTACGGCACCGGCGCCGAAACGCGGGCCCAAGGCGACGCTCACACTCGAGGGGATCGCGCATGCCGCCATCGAGATCGCGGATGCGGACGGCTTGAGCGCCGTCTCCATGAGCCGTATCGCCGCGAGCTTCGGCTTCACGACGATGTCGCTTTATCGCTACGTGCCCGGACGGGTCGAGCTCATCGACTACATGTTCGATACGGCGATGGGTGCGCCGCCGGAGCTCGAGCAGCTGTCCGGCGGATGGCGCCCGCGCATCGAGCGCTGGGCGCGCGACCTGTGGGCGCGCGTGATGGCGCATCCGTGGGCGTTGGAGGTGCTGTCGCGTCTTCGCCTGCCGGGGCCGAACGAGCTCGCCTGGATGGAGAGCGGCACTCGTGCACTCGAAGAATCGGGGCTCTCGGCCGGTGCGCGGCTCGATTCGCTGTTCCTCATCGTGGGGCAGATCCGCGCGGTCGCGCAGTACGCCGTGGCGGTGCCCGGGGCGAGCGGAGCGCTCACGACCGAGCAGTGGGCGAGGGGTGTCGTCGCACTGCTCGGCGAGCACGGAGCCGAATTTCCGGCGCTCGTGGCCGCGACTGCAGCGGGCGCGTTCGCGCCGAGTGATGATCCGCTCGCGTTTGGATTGGGGCGCGTGCTCGACGGCATCGAGGCGTCGGCAGCGCGCCTACGCTGACGCCACCTCGATCACGATCTTTCCGGTCGCCCGCCCGGCCTCGGAGTACTCGAGCGCGTCACGCACCTGCGTAAGCGGGAATGTCTTGTCCACCAATGGCGCGATCGCGCCGGCTTCCACCAGGCGCGTGACCTCTCGCAGTTGGTCGCCCTCGGCGCGCATCATCAGGTACTCGTAGCGGGCACTGTGGCGCCTCGCCGCGGCCGTCGCCTTCCGGGACATGAAACCGAGGACGAGGACGAGGATTGGATTGAGCCCCCACTGGCGCGCGAACGCCGCGGATGGCGTGCCGCCGATGCCCACGACCACTCCGCCCGGTCTCACGCACTCGAGCGATCGCAGCAGCGTGTCACCACCCACACTATCCAGCACGAAGTCGCAATCTTTCGCGACATCCTCGAATCGTTCTGTGCGGTAGTCGATGGCGACGTCCGCGCCAAGTCGCTTCACGAGCTCCACGTTGCGTCGCCCCACTGTGGTGAACACCGTGGCGCCGAGGTGGTGGGCGAGCTGAATGGCGACGCTCCCGACGCCACCGCTACCCGCGTGGATCAGCGCGCGCTGCCCGACGCGCAGCTTCCCGATCTCGACGAGGGCCTGCCACGCCGTCAACGCGACCAACGGCAGAGACGCTGCTTCCTCGAACGTCACGTTGGTGGGCTTGAGGGCGGCCGCTCCTTCGCGGACCACCGCATACTCCGCGAACGCGCCGATGCGCTCCACGTCCATGTGCGCGTAGACCGCATCGCCTTTTCTGAAACGCGTCACCTGCGTACCCACGTCGACGACTTCCCCGGCGAGGTCGCTGCCGAGCACCAACGGGAATCGGTACTTGAACAGCACCTTCATCTCGCCACGGAGCGTCCTGACGTCCAGCGGGTTCACGCTGGCGGTGCGCACGCGCACGAGGATGTCCGTGGGGCTCATCGTGGGGATGGAGACTTCCGCCACCTTCACCAGGTCGGTGCTCCCGTAGCGGTCGGTGATTGCGGCGTGCATGGCCCTCCGCGGTACGCGCATGAGCGCATCTTCGTCTTCGAGCGCCAGTCCAGGAGCGAAACGTCGGCCACGGTGCCGATGTTCCGCGAGCACCACGGACGTGGTCGCGCGTTGCTGGCGCGGGAACGGTCAGACTAGGTTAGTCCGACCTGCCCGACCCTCTCGCCCTCGGTTCCATGCGTCGATTCACGCTCGCGATCATCCCGCTCGTCCTCATCACGTTTGCTGCGTGTGCCCGCGCTCGCGCGAACTTCTGGCCCGCGCACCCCGCTGGCTCCGTGCACACGCTGATGCCGTCCCCGACGACGGTCGTGTACGGCGGCTACGATCCCGCCGCAGCGCCGGTGCTACGCGTCGCGTCCGGGGACGAGGTGATCGTTGGCGCGGTCTCGACGTGCGGGGCCCGGCTCCTCCAACCGGGCGTGGACACCGGGACGATCGAGCCGGCGTACCGCGCCATCGTTGCCGCGGCACACGACTCGACGCTTCGCCGCGGCCCGGGTGGGCACATCCTAACCGGCCCGATTTTCGTTGATGGGGCGGAGCCCGGGGACGTGCTCGAGGTGAGGATCGAGTCCATCGCGATCGATCTGCCCTTTGCCTGCAACGGCTTCAGCCCGCGCGGCGGTTTTCTGCCCGAGGACTTTCCGGGCGTGTCGCGCTCGCGCGTGATCCCGCTCGACCTCGAGCACATGGTGGCGCACTTCTCCGATTCGCTGGGGATCGCGATTCCGCTGCATCCGTTTTTCGGGAGCATCGGCGTCGCGCCGAGTCCCGAGCAGGGACGCATCAACAGCGCTCCGCCCGGAACGCACGCGGGGAATCTCGACAACAAGGCGCTCGTCGCCGGAACGATCCTCTACATCCCGGTGCACACGCGCGGCGCACTACTCGAGATCGGCGACGGCCACGCGGGGCAGGGCGACGGCGAAGTGGACATCACGGCGCTCGAGACGTCGCTGCGCGGCCGGTTCCAACTCATCGTGCGCAAGGATCTGCACTTCGACTGGCCTCGCGCGGAAACGCCCACGGAATGGATCGCGATGGGCGCGGACTCCAACCTGACCGTCGCGACGAAGATCGCCACCCGCCAAGCGATCGCGTTACTCGGCGACACTTACCATCTGTCGCGCGAAGATGCTTACCAGTTGCTGAGTACTGCCGGCGACGTGCGCATCACGCAGCTCGTGGACGGCACGATGGGCGCGCACGTGATGATTTCGAAGCGCCTGTTCACGGGGCGGCCGCTCAATTAAGCCAGCCCCGCCACTGCCTCGCCGATCCGCGTGACCGCCGCATCGAGATCCGCCTGCGCAGATGCGAAGGAGAGGCGCAGCCGCCCCTCACCGCGCGGGCCGAACGCCGCGCCGTCGATGGCGGCTACTCCGTGGCTCTCGAGCAGCCTGTCGGCGAACGCGCGTGAGGTGAGGCCGTGCTCGGCGAGCAGCGCGGAGAAGTCGGGGAATACATAGAATGCGCCGGCCGGAACCGGGCAGTGCACGCCGTCGATCGCATTGAGCCCGCGCACGAGTAGATCGCGTCGCGAGCGATACGCGGCGACCTGCGTCGCCACCATGTCCTGCGGCCCCGTCAGCGCCGCGATCCCCGCACGCTGGATGAATGGCGGCACGCAAGTGTGGCCGTTCACACTCATGGTGACGAGTCGCTCCACCCACGGGCGCGGCACCACGAGGTAGCCCAGCCGGTAGCCGGTCATCGCGTACGTCTTCGAGAATCCATCCACGAGCATCGTGCGCGAGCGTGCTCCATCGCACGCGGCGATGGTCGGCGCGCGGCCGCCCTCGAACACGAGGCGCGAGTAGATGTCGTCGGTGACGACCCGCAAGTCGTGGTGCGCGACCAGCTCCGCGAGCCGCGACATGTCGGCGGCGTCGAGCGCGCCGCCCGTCGGATTGTTCGGCGAGTTGAGACAGAGCACGCGCGTGCGCGGGCCGATGCGCATCGCGATGTCGTCCACGTCCGGCGCGTTGTCAGCATCGAGTGCGTAGCCCACTGGTACGCCGCCGGCGAAGCGCGCCATCGACGGATAGATCGGAAAGCCGGGATCGGGAACGAGCACCTCGCTCCCGGGCTCCACCGTCGCGAGCATCGCGTAGAAGACGGCCGTCTTCGCGCTCGGCGTGACGATCACCTGATCGGCGCTCGCGTCGATCCCGCGCGAGCGCACGTCGGCGGCGATTGCCTCGCGCAGCTCGGGAAGTCCCTGCGGCGCGACGTAGCGCGCGTCGCCCGCGCGCAGTGCCGCGACGGCTGCGTCCACCACGTGCGACGGCGCATCGACATCCGGTGCGCCAAGCTCCAGGTGTACGATCGAACGGCCGGCGTGCTCGAGCTCCATGGCGCGGCGGAACACGTCGAGCGCTCCTTCACCGGAAAGTTGATCGACTCGCGCCGCGAGTGATGGAACTTCGTCGTTCGCGACGGGCGCGGCGGAGGGCAGGGTGTGCGTCATGTGCGCCTCAGAGAAGACTCTTGATCCAGCCACCATCGACGGGAATGGAAGCGCCCGTGGTATAGCTCGCATGTGCGGAGCAGAGGAAGGCAACCATCGCGCCGAATTCCGCCGGCTCACCGAGGCGACCCATCGGGATCTGGCTTTCCCACGCGGCGAAAGCCGCATCGGGTGTGGTCCCCCGGAGTGACGCGGTGCGCGCCGCGAGCTCCTCCACGCGGGCCGTGCGCGTGAAGCCGGGCATCACGTTGTTCACCGTGATGCCGTGCGGTGCGACCTCGTTCGCGAGCGTGCGCGCGAAGCCCGTCACGGCCGCGCGCACGCTGTTCGACAGGATGAGGTTGTCCACGGGCTGCTTGACCGCAATCGATGTGACGTTGACGATGCGCCCCCACCGCCGCTCTCGCATTCCCGGCAGCACGCCGCGCACGAGCTCCACCACGCTCGTGAGGTTGGCGCGCACGGCCGCGTCCCACGCGTCGCGCGCATGCGACTCGAACGGACCCGCGGGCGGACCGCCGCCGTTGGTGACGAGGATGTCGACGCGTCCAAACTCGCGATCGGCAGCTGACAGCACAGCGTCGATGCCCTCCTGCGTCGCGACGTCGGCGACGACGTCCACCACGCGCACACCTGCGGTGCGGCGGATGTCCGCAGCTGTCGCGCGCAGCGCCGCGTCGCCGCGTGCGCAGAGTACGAGATCGACGCCCTCGGCCGCGAGCGCTTCGGCCGATGCGCGTCCCAGTCCGCGACTCGACGCCGCGACGAGCGCGACCTTCCCGCGAATGCCGAGATCCATCGCTACTTCTTCACGTTCGAGTGGAAGTAGGCGTCGGTGTGGTCGAGCCAGTCCTGTCGAATGGGGCTGAAGATGTCGACGTCCAGCGTGTCCTCGAGCGCTTCGGCCATGTGCGGCACGTTCGAGGGGATGTGCAGCACCTCGCCCGCGCGGACGATCACTTCTTCGGCGCCGTCTTCGCCGATCCAGAACTTGAGCGCGCCCTCGACGATCCAGGTGATCTGCTCGTTCTCGTGTGAGTGCTTGGGGACGATGCAGCCTTTATCGAGGTAGACCTGCGCGAGCATCATGCGGTCGCCGGTGACGAGGCGACGCGAGAGCTGGTCGGTGACGGACTCCTTGGGCAGGTCGGTCCAGCGGATGTGGCGGACGGAGGTGGGCGAAGACATGGCAGCAGGGTTGAAAGCGGAGGGAAGGCAGCCACGCGGATGCCGGTGTCGGTAGCTTTGATACTCGAACGTAACGCTACGCAACGCGAGTATCCATGAAAAAACGAGTCACGAAAAACGATCCGCAGTTCGCCTCCTTCGATCTCGATCCCCGCGTGCTCGCCGAGCTCGCCGCCTTGGGCTACGAGGAGCCGACGCCCGTGCAGCGCGAAGCGATCCCGCCGCTCCTCGCGGGGCGCGATCTCCTCGGTCAGGCGGCGACTGGCACGGGGAAGACGGCGGCGTTTGCGCTGCCGCTGCTGCAGCGCCTCACCCCGGATGCGCCCCCGCGCGAACGGACGGTCGCGCTCATCCTCGTTCCCACGCGCGAGCTGGCGATGCAGGTCGCCGAAGCGGTGCACCGCTATGGACGCGGGCTCGGCGTTCAGGTGCTGCCGATCTACGGCGGCGCGTCGATGGAGACGCAGCTCCGCGCGCTCAAGCGTGGTGTCGACGTCGTGGTCGCGACACCCGGTCGCGCGCTCGATCACATCCGTCGCAAGACGCTGCGGCTCGAGAGCGTGCGAGTGCTGGTGCTCGACGAGGCCGATGAGATGCTCGACATGGGCTTCGCCGAGGATCTCGAGGCGATCATCTCCGCCACGCCGGCGGAGCGTCAGACGGCGCTCTTCTCGGCCACGCTGCCGCCGCGCATCGCCGCGATCGCCGCTGCGCACCTGCGCGATCCGGTGCACGTCCGCATCGACCGCGAGCTGGTGCCCGCGGGCAAGGCCCCGAAAGTACGGCAGGTGGCGTACGTCGTGTCGCGCGCGCACAAGAAGGCGACGCTCGGCCGCATTCTCGACGTCGAGAGTCCCGTCGCCACGATTGTGTTCTGCCGCACGCGCACGGAGGTGGACGAGCTGACGGAAATGCTCAACGGCCGCGGCGTGCGCGCGGAAGCGCTGCACGGCGGGCTGTCGCAGGATCAGCGCGATCGGGTGATGAAACGCTTCCGTGCCCACACCACCGACCTGCTCATCGCCACCGACGTGGCGGCGCGCGGGCTGGACGTACCGCACGTGTCGCACGTCATCAACTATGATGTGCCGTCGGCGGCCGAGGCGTACGTGCATCGCATCGGGCGCACGGGGCGCGCGCGGCGGGAGGGCGTGGCAATCACGCTCGCCGAGCCTCGCGAGCGCGGGATGCTCCGCAACATCGAGCGGCTGACCAGGCAGCCCATCGAGATCGGCACGGTTCCCACCGTGGCCGATCTGCGCGCCCACCGGCTCGAACAAACCCGGGGCGAGCTCCGCGCCACGATTCTGGCGGGCGATCTCGATGAGTATCGCGCCGTGGCCGAGTCGCTGATGGCGGAATTCGACCCGCTCGACATCGCGGCGGCCGCGCTCAAGCAGGGTGGGGGCCGCGATGGTGTCGTGGCGGAGGAGGACATTCCCATCGCGGCGACACGGGACACGGGAAAGAGGGCACGAGATGCCGAAGCGGGGGCGGGAGAGGCCCGGCGCCGGAAGGATCGTCCCGAGTCACGGGCTCGCAGTTCGCAGTCTCGTTTTACTGATGCCACCACGCGGCTGTACATCGGCGCGGGGCGCAAGGCGAAGGTGCGGCCGGGCGATCTGGTGGGGGCGATCGCCAACGAGGCGGGGATCGATGCCGGCGCGATCGGCGCCGTGCGGATCACCGATCGCTATTCGCTAGTGGAAGTGCCGGAGGAGGTCGCCGACGATGTGATCGCCGCGCTCCAGGCCACCACCATCAAGGGAAAGCGGGTCCAGGTGAGGCGCGATCGAGACGAGCACTAAGCCGCGCCAACGCCGAGGCGGCGTGCTCGCGTACGAGCGGCTCGTCGTGCGAGAGCGCGGCCTCGAGCGCCGGCACGTCATTCGTCGCTCCGACGTTTCCTAACGCGACAGCCGCGTTGCGCTTGAGCCCCCGGAGCTTCGCGCGCTTCATCGGCGAGTTTTTGAAGGCCCGGCTGAACTCCTCCTGCGACATCGCGAGCAGATCTCGCGCGAGGGTGCGCGCGTCTTTCGCCGCGATGAACTCGCGCGCCGCAAACGGGCTTCCTTCCGGGAGCGTGCGCGAGAATTTCTCGTTCCAGGGACACACATCCTGGCAGATGTCGCAGCCGTAAATCAGCTCGCCGAGCGATTCTCTTAGTGCTAAGGGAATCTCGCCCTTCGCCTCGATCGTGAGATACGAGATGCACTTCGTCGCGTCGAGCACCCGTTCCTCGACGATCGCCTGCGTCGGACACGCGTCGATGCACCGGGTGCACGTGCCGCAATGATCGCTTTCGAACGGCTCGTCGGGCGCGAGCTCGAGGTCCAATAGTAGCGCGCCGAGAAAAAAGAAGGAGCCGAGCTTTGGGTGGATGAGATTCGTGTTCTTGCCGAACCAGCCGAGCCCCGCGCGACGCGCGAGGTCGCGCTCGAGCAGCGGGCCCGTGTCGACGTAGGCACGTCCGCGAATCTCGCGACCGAGCTCCGAGGCGATCCACGCGTGCAGCTCGCGGAGCTTTGCGTCGAGCACGTCGTGATAGTCATCGCCGCGCGCGTATCGCGCCACCGGGCCTGCGGGCTCTGCGCCTCCATAGTTCATCGCGACGACGATCGCGCTCCGCACGCCCTCGTACGGCAGCCGCGAGTCTCTGCGCTTGCGCGCCCACTTGGGGAGATAGTGCATGTCGCCCGCGTAGCCGCGCTCGAGCCAGCGGTCGAAGTAGGGCGCGGTTTCCATGCTGCCCAATGCGGTGATTCCGACGAGATCGAAGCCGAGCCCGTACGCCTGCGCGCGAATCGAATCTTCGAGCGCGCGCGGCGCGGGGGCGGCGATCACTGCGCGCGCACCGCCCATCGCGCGTACCGCTCGATATCTTCCGCCGGCGCGATGGCATCGTAGTCGCCATACGCGGTATACATTCGCCAGCGCACGTAGTCGCGCGGCGGAAGAGGCAGAAACGGCACAGTCGCGTACCAGCGGCGCTTCCGGAATCGCCACGCGACGCGCACGAGCGCGAACGCAAGCGATGGGGAGCGCAGCGAGCGCCCGATGAGGGCGAGCACGAGCCGGCTCCAGCTGTTCGTGCCGGCGGCGGGTACGGAGGGGTTATTCATTCTGCTACAACTCAATCTCGCGGAGCAGCGGTGTTCTATCAACTAATGTCGGTTACGGGTGCCCTCCTGGTGCTCGTTGCATTCGGGTGTCTGCAGACGGGGAAGCTCGACCGTCGCGACCGATGGTTTAACATCCTCAACTTCGTCGGGTCCGTCCTTCTGGGCGCCGTCGCCGTGCACGACCTGCGCTGGGGATTCATCGGGCTGGAGTTCGTCTGGGCGGCGTTCTCGGTGCCGCCGCTCTTTCAGCGGAAGGAGGCGCGCTAAAGAAACGACTCCCCGTCCAGATCGCGCGCCGCGGGGAGCCCGAGCGCCTCGAGCGCGCTCGGGACGACATCCGCCGTCCGCCGCGGGGTGCCACGCATCGGGCGACTCGTGAGCAGCGGCACCACCATGTGATCGCGATGGAGCGAGCCGTGCGCACTCTCATGTTTCACCGGCTCCCACTTGTCGCGAAAGTCCCACCCCGGCGCCGCCGAGACGATGATGTCGCCCGCGCGGGCGCTCGCCGACAGCTGCGCGATCTGCACGATGCCGTCGGGATAGTCGCTGCGCATGCAGGCGTCGTACGCGTCGGTGGCCGTGACGTTCAAAAGCTCGAGGCCGAGTCCGAGCGGGTCGCCGCCAGTCGTGCGATAGGAGAAGCGGCCGCCGGCGGCCTCGATGATCGCGGATCCGCGCGCTCTCGTTCGCAGCTCGGTGCGCACGTCGTCCAGGGGAAGCATCACGATGTCGACTGACTCGCGCGCCAGCAGCGCGCGCACGAGCGGCTCCCACTCGTCGCGCAGCGCGCCCCAGCCCGCACGCTCGCGGCGCTCGAGCTCCACGTACAGATGCGCCATCGCGTTTCCGCTCACCATCACGGCGACCTCCGCGCCGCGCGTGAACAGCCACGGATGCGCGCGCACGCGATGCCCGCTCGCGCGCACCATCTCCGCAAGATCGTCGTGCGCGCGGACGGCCGAGTGGCCGTGGTCGCTCACGATCCAGAGCTGCGTGTCGTCCCACATGCCGGCGCGCTCGAGCGCCGCGCGCAGCGTTCCCACCGCCGCATCGATGCCCGCGAGCGCCTGGCGCGCGAGAGGGCTCTCGTGTCCCTCCGAGTGCGACGCCTTGTCGAGACCGAACAGCGCGATGCACGCGAAGGCGGGGCGGTGCTCGAGGATGTGCGCGGTCGAGATGCGCGCGGCGTACTCGTCGAGCGCGATCCAGCCGCGCGCGTTGCCGCTCCAGTGCGTGACCGCCGCGCGCACGAGCGTTCGCACATCGCGGCCCAGACGCTCGCCGCGCGCCGTGCCGCGACCGAGCATGCTCATGGCGTTGAAGCGCGAGGGGGCGAGCTCGAACAGCGTCGGGTGCGTCGGGTCGAGATCCTCGTCCACGTGCCGCATCTCGGCGCCGAGGTAGCTGCGGGAGTACGGGAAGCGTCGGCAGCGCGCGTGCGCGCGATCGTACCAGCGAAGGCCGGGAAGTCCGGAGGGGCCGGGAAAGCGTCCCGTGAGAAACGGAGCGTAGGCGACGCCGGTGACCGACGGAAACGCCGTCGTCACGGGGTACAGCGCACCCTCCGCGCGAAGACGCGCGAGCGAGGGGAGAGAAGTGGATGCGTCGGCGCGCGTGTCGGCATCGATCGTGTCGAAGCGTGCGCCGTCGGCAACAAGCAGAATGAGTGGCATGCTGACGAGTGCGGCTGCGAGTCCACTCGCTACGACGGCGAGCGCTAACTACTCATTGTAACGCGCGATAGATTTCGGGACGCTCGAATGACGTCCGTGCGTTCGCGCGCTTAAGATCGATGTTGACGCGCGATCCACGCGCGATTCCTGAGAGGAAGCTAGCACATGACCGCACGAAATCGCTGATTCATGGCCAAGCGAAAGTCGACGCCCGTCGCGAAGAAGAAGAACGGCAGGAAAACGCCCGTGACGGGAACTGGAAAGCGCGCCGTCCCCGGAATCATCGCAGACGCCGAAGAACGTGCACGTGCCGCGCTTCGCGAGCGCACCGAACAGGGACACATTCTCGCCGGACGCACGCCGCCCTCGCAGCGCGAGCAGCGCGTGCAGACCTCCGGCCCGACCAAGTTCAAGGCGAGTCCGCGACCGCTCGACTTTTCCATCCGCGACGACCGGCCGCTCGCCGAAACCGAAGACGAGAAGCTCCTGGGCTCCTCGCCCTCGCCCGTCGACTTTACGCGCACCGATCCCTGGCGCGTGCTTCGCATCACGTCGGAGATCATCGAGGGCTTCGACACGCTCGCCGATGTCGAGAAGGGTGTGTCGATCTTCGGCTCCGCGCGCACGGGTCCCGACGATCCGCAGTACCAGGCAGCGCAGGAGACCGCGCGGCTGCTCGCCGAGGCGGGGTTCGCGATCATCACCGGCGCCGGGCCGGGGATCATGGAAGCCGCCAACAAGGGCGCGCGCGAAGGGAACGGACGCTCGATCGGCTGCAACATCGAGCTTCCCTTCGAGCAGGGCTCGAACCCGTATGTCGACACGGTCATCGAGTTCCGCTACTTCTTCATCCGCAAGCTGATGTTCGTGAAATACTCCTCGGCCTTCATCATCTTTCCCGGCGGCTTCGGGACGCTCGATGAGGCCTTCGAGGCGCTCACGCTCATCCAGACGGGGAAGATCTACCAATTTCCGGTGATCCTCTTCGGCCGCCACTACTGGGCCGGGCTGCTGCGCTGGCTCAAGTCGCGCGTACTCGTGGAGAAGAAGATCTCGCCGGGCGACCTCGATCTCATCCTCGTCACCGACGATCCGGTCGAGGCGGCGAACGCGGTGATCGCGGCGGACACGGCGCAGAGAAAGCCACACCAGCGGCGCGCGTCCGATCCGAAGATTCAGCTCGAGAAGTAGTCCTCACACAAATTATCTTAGTACTAAGGGAATTCGGAAATGGCGGCAAAGAAGGGCAGGAAGACGATCGCAAAAAAGTCGAAGCCGGCGTCGGCAGCCGAATCGCGCGAGCGGGGCGGCTTCAAGGCCTCCCGTCACGGCGCACCGTCGCGCTCATCCGCCGCCGGTCCCAAGGCGCAGCAGAAGCAGGCGGCCGAGGAGCGTGAGCGCGCCGGCGCGGCGCACACATCGCACGAGAAGAGCCGCTTTCTCCGCGGCCAGCGCATCGATCCGCGACGCATTGATGGAACGGAGAGCGTCGTCGACCTGATCGAGGGGACGTTCCTCGCCTACAACGCCGCGCGTCTGCGCGAGGCAGCCCAGCTCTTCACCGAGAAGATGCTCGAGCCCGACGTCACCGTCGGCCTCACGCTCACCGGCGCGCTCACCCCCGCCGGCCTCGGGATGGCCGCGCTCATTCCGCTCATCGAGGCCGGCTTCGTCGACTGGATCATCTCCACCGGCGCGAATCTCTATCACGACACGCACTTCGGGCTCGGACTCGCGATGCACCGCGGCAACGCGACCGAGTCCGACATCGTGCTGCGCGAGGAAGGCGTCGTTCGCATCTACGACATCTTCTTCGACTACGATGTGCTCCTCTCCACCGACGCATTCTTCCGCCAGATCATGCGCGCGCCCGAGTTTCAGCGCGCCATGTCGAGCGCGGAATTCCACGCGCTCTGCGGCAAGTACGTGCGCGAGCGCGAAAAAGCGCTCGGCATCTCGCATCGCTCGCTGCTCTCCGCGGCCTACACCGCCGGCGTGCCGATTTACACCTCGTCGCCCGGCGACTCATCCATCGGGATGAACGTCGCGGCGCTCGCGCTCGAGGGCGGCAAGCTCCTCATCGATCCCAATCGGGACGTGAACGAGACCGCGTCGATCGTGCTCGCCGCCAAGCGCGGGAACGGTCGCAGCGCCGTCATGATTCTCGGTGGCGGAAGCCCCAAGAACTTCATGCTGCAGACCGAGCCGCAGATCCAGGAAGTGCTCGGCATCGACGAGAAGGGGCACGATTTCTTTTTGCAGATCACGGACGCGCGCCCCGACACGGGCGGTCTCTCGGGCGCGACTCCTGCGGAGGCGGTGAGCTGGGGGAAGATCGATCCCGACAAGCTGCCGGATGCCGTCGTCTGCTACGTCGATTCGACGATCGCGCTGCCACTGCTCACCTCGTACGCGCTCGCGAAGCGAAAGCCGCGCAAGCTCAAGCGTCTGCTCGATCGGCGCGAAGCGAACATGGCGCGGCTGCGGGAGGAGTTCCAGCGCGCGGGCGGGGAGCCGCTTCCCTCGGAGCAGACGAGCGAGACGCTTCCGCGGCATCGATAAGCCCTCGCTAGGCTGGACAGCGGTTCGCATTCCTTCTACAATGAACGAAGCACACAGAACAAAGCACCCACGCGCCCGGCTCCCACGCCGGGCGCTCACATTTTACGCCGTGCTGCGGGACCATGATCGAAGAGCTGAAGGAAAAGCTGGAGCTGGAAGCCAACAAGCTTCAATTCGAATTGAACGTCACTCTCCCCAACGAGATCCGCAAAGCGGTCGAGATGGGTGACCTTCGCGAAAACAGCGAGTACAAGGCTGCGCTGGAGCGCCAGCAGTTCGTGCAGGCGCGCCTGGGACAGCTGCGCCAACGACTCAGCAAGCTCTCGCAGATCGATGTCACGCAGATCTCGCACGACAAGGTTGGGCTCGGCTCGCGCGTCATCGTGAAGGACAGCGCGACGGGCGCCGAGGAGAGCTATCAGCTCGTGTTCGGCGACTCGGTGGAGTTCGAGGAGGGGCAGGTCACGATGTCATCCGCCATCGGCCGCGCGCTCGTGGGGAAGGCGGTGGGCGACCTGGTCGTCCTCAAGCTCCCGACCTCCACGCGTCGTCTCGAGATCATCGATCTCAAGACGATTCACATCCCGGCGTCCTGAGCCGCTAAGCCTCGGCGATCCCGAACAGATCGTCGATCTCGCGCCGGTACGACTGCAGCTCGTCGTCCACGTTCCACTCCATTCGCGGCGCGAGCATCTCCGCCACCGCCTGCGCGATCGACATCGCGTGATCGTGCGTCTCGAAGGCGACGTGTAGCCGGCGGATGAGAATGTCGCCGAGCGTGCGCGCCATCTCGTGCGACACTCCCCACTCGAGCTCCGCAGCGATGTAGGGTAGGTCGGGGACCAGCCGCTCCGCGAGCGTGCGATCGACGTTCGCCATCTGCCAGAGTGCGCGCCAGCGTGTGCCGTACGCGTGCACGAGATGCTCGGCGACATCCGGCGCGCCGATAGTCGCGCGTGCGAGCGCAAGCTCGTCCTCGAGCGACTCGATGTCGCCGCCGGGGAGCGATTCCTTGTGCGTGGCCGCGCGGCGATGCCCCACCCGGAGGCGTCGCGCGATCGTGTCCATCACGTCGACGGCCATCGCGCGATAGGTGGTGAGCTTGCCGCCGGTGACCGAGAGAAGTCCCGGCACTGTCCACGCGATCGCGTGCTCGCGCGATGCCGCGTCCGGATTCTTGTCCGCGGAGGCGACGAGTGGTCGAATGCCGGCCCACGCGGAGACGACATCGCCCGCGGTGAGGTGCGCGCCGGGGAAGAAGGCGTTGGCGGAGCGGAGGAGGTAGGTGACGTCGGCGGTGGTGGCGCGCACGCGCTCGGGGCGTCCGTCGTAGTCGGTGTCCGTCGTGCCGATGACGCTGAACGGCCCCGCCGGGAGCACGAACATCACGCGTCCGTCGATGGGCGAGAGGAGGGTGAGCGCGCCGTTGTTGCGGATGCGGTCGCGCGGCACCGACACGTGTACTCCCTTCGTTCCGCGCACCGCGCGCCGCGCCTGCGGCTCGGCCATGCGCCGGATCGCGTCGCTCCACGGTCCGGCGGCGTTCACCACCGTGCGCGCGCGGATCTCGATGTCGACGCCCGTGCGCAGGTCGACCGCGCGCGCGCCGCACACGCCGTCGCTCGTCATGAGCAGGTCGTGCACTGAGAGGTGATTCACGACGACGGCGCCCGCGTCGCGAGCGCCGAGCACGGTGGCGAGGGTGAGGCGGATGTCGTCGGTGGCGGCGTCGAAGTAGGAAGCGCCGCCGACCATCCCCATGGCGCGCAGCTCCGGCTCGAGCGCCGTCACCACGTGCGTGCTGAGGGTGCGATGACGTCCGAGATTTCGTCCGAGGGCGAGCGCGTCGTAGAGAAAAAGTCCGGCGCGCAGCTTCCAGAGCTTGATGCGTGCCTTCTCGTAGACGGGCCACATGAACTGCAGCGGGCGCACGAGATGCGGCGCGATGGTCGCGAGGATGCGGCGCTCGCGGCACGACTCGAAGACGAGCCCGAGCTGGCCGTGCTCGAGGTAGCGCACCCCACCGTGGACGAGTCGCGAGGAGCGGCTCGAGGTGCCGCTCGCGAAGTCCTGTGCTTCCACAAGTGCGACGCTCAGCCCGCGCATGGCAGCGTCGCGCGCGACCCCGGCGCCGGTGATGCCGCCACCGATCACGAGGACGTCGAACGCGCCCTCGGCGAGCAGCGCGAGAGCTTCCGCGCGCAGGGCTTGTGCGTCATGCCCCGGCTGTACCGCCTGTCCCTCGATTGGTGGGTTGTCGGGCATCGCCGAACGCTACGGGGACGGGCGCTCGCGGGTCAACGCCCCGGTGCTTCATTGCGAGACAATGAATAGTGTAACTTTCGCCAATGCCAACCTTCGGTAACGGGCGCCGCGTAGCCATCGTCGCCGGCCTGCGCACGCCGTTCGAGCGGTCGGGGACGCTCTTCAAGTCGCTCTCGGCGCAGGAACTCGGCCGAGCGGTGGTGGCGGAGCTGGTCGCGCGAACGGGGCTCGACGGCGAGGAGATCGACACGCTCGTATTCGGGACGGTGGTGCCGAGCGTGCTCGCGCCGAACATCGCGCGCGAGGTGGCGCTGCTCCCGATGCTCCCCAAGGGGATTCCTGCGGTGACGGTGAGCCGCGCGTGCACCTCGGCGAACCAGGCGATCACCGATGCGGCGGATCAGATCACGCTCGGCCACGCCGACGTCGCGATTGCGGGCGGCGCGGAGTCGCTGTCGAACGTGCCGATACTGCACTCGCGCGGATTCGCGAACGCGCTCGTCTCGGCATCGAAAGCGAAGACGATTCCGGCGCGGCTCGGTGCGCTCTCGCGGATTCGCCCGCGCGATCTGATTCCGATCACGCCGGCGATCGCCGAGCCATCGACGGGCGAGACGATGGGGCAGAGCGCGGAGAAGATGGCGAAGCTCAACCACATTCCGCGCGACGAGCAGGATCAATTCGCGTTGCGCTCGCACCGGCTGGCGGCGGCGGGCACGCAGGACGGGCGGCTGACGGCGGAGATCATGCCGTACTACGTGCCGCCGCAGTACGGCGAAGTGGCGACGAGCGACAACGGCATCCGGTCCGACTCGACGCCGGAGCAGCTGGCGGCGCTCAAGCCCGTGTTCGATCGCAAGTACGGGACGGTGACGGCGGGGAATTCGTCGCCGCTTACCGATGGTGCGGCGGCGGTGGTGCTCATGAGTGAGGAGCGCGCGAAGGCGCTCGGCTACACGCCGCTCGCGTACATCAAGTCGTACGCGTACGCGGCGCTCGATCCGGGGGAGCAGCTGTTGCAGGCGCCGGTGCTCGCGGCGCCACTCGCGTTGGCGCGGGCGGGGCTCGCGCTCGGCGACATCGACCTGGTGGAGATGCACGAGGCGTTCGCAGCGCAGGTACTGAGCAATTTGCGCGGCCTGGAGAGCCAGGAGTGGGCGGAGCGTGCGGGGCTCACGCAGCCGGTGGGCGAAGTGGATCGCTCGCGGCTCAACGTGATGGGCGGATCGATTTCGATCGGGCATCCATTCGGCGCGACGGGCGCGCGGATCACGACGACGCTCGCGAACGAGCTGCGCCGCCGCGGCGGGCAGTTCGGGCTGATGACCCTTTGCGCGGCGGGGGGGATGGGATTCGCAATGGTACTGGAGAACGCGTCTTGACGGCCGCGCTCACGACGACCGTGCGCGAGGGCGGCATCGCCGTCGTCACGTTCGATCTGCAAGGCGAGTCCATCAACAAGCTCACGCGCGGCGTCCTGGAGGAGTTCAAGGCGCTGATGGATCGTGTCGACATCGATTCGTCGATTCGCGCGGTGGTGCTCGTGTCGGGGAAGCCGGACTTGTTCATCGCGGGCGCGGACATCGAGGGTTTTCTCGAGCTGCGCACGGCCGCGGAGGCAGAGGCGCTGAGCCGCGAAGGGCAGGAGATGATGAACCGCCTCGAGAAGCTCCGCGCACCGGTGGTGTTCGCGATTCACGGGGCGTGCGTGGGCGGAGGGCTCGAGGCCGCGCTCGCAGTCGCGTATCGCATTGCGACGGATCATCCGAAGACAGTGCTCGCGCTTCCGGAGGTGCAGCTGGGATTGATTCCGGGGGCCGGCGGCACGCAGCGGTTGCCGCATCGTGTGGGGCTGCGACAGTCGCTCGAGATGATTCTGCAGGGAAAGAATGTGCGCGCGAAGAAGGCGCTGCAGATCGGGCTGATCGACGAACTCGTGCATCCGTCGATTCTGCTCGACGTCGCCATCGATCGTGCGGCGAAGCTCGCCGACGGGACGATCGCGCGCGAGCGCGGGCGCGCGGTGCACGGCATTGGCGATGTGGTGCTCGAGGACAATCCGCTCGGGCGATCGGTGGTGTTCCGGAAGGCGCGCGAGGCCACGCGCGCGGCGACGAAGGGAAATTATCCGGCGCCGCTGGCCGCGATCGATGCGATCGAACAATCGTACCTCGGCGATCGCGCGAAGGGATTCGCGACGGAGGCGCGACTGTTCGGCGAGATGGCGGTGACCGATGTGAGCCGGCAGCTGATCTTCCTCTTCTTCGCGGGCGCGGCGCTCAAGAAGGACACCGGCGTCGGCGATGCGAACGTGACGCCGCTGCCGGTGACGCACATCGGGATTCTCGGCGCGGGATTCATGGGCGCGGGGATCGCGGCGATCGCGGCGATGCAGGGGACGGTCGTGCGGCTCAAGGACGCCCAGCACGAGCGGGTGGGGAAGGGGCTCAAGGAAGTGAGCGGCATTTTGCGCGAGCAGCTCAAGCGCAAGCGCATCACGAAGCGGCAGCTCGAGGATCAGCTCACGCTCGTGGGCGGAACGATCGACTACTCCGGCTTCGCGAACGTCAGCATCGTGATCGAGGCGGTGTTCGAGGATCTGAAGGTGAAGCAGAGCGTGCTGGCCGAGGCGGAGGCGGCGGCGCCGCGCGCGATCTTCGCGTCGAACACGAGCACGATCCCGATCGAGCACATCGCGGCGAATGCGAAGCATCCGGAGCGCGTGCTCGGGATGCACTTCTTCTCGCCGGTGCAGAAGATGCCGCTGCTCGAAGTCATTCGCTCGAAGGCGACGAACGACGAGTCGCTCGCGACGGCGGTCGCGTACGGCAAGAAGCTGGGGAAGACGGTGATCGTGGTGCGGGATGCGCCGGGCTTCTACGCGAACAGGATTCTCGCGCCGTACGTGAACGAGGCGGGATTGCTGCTCGATGAGGGCGTTGCGGTCGATGCGATCGACAGGGCGCTGGTCGAGTTCGGCTTTCCGGTTGGACCGATCACACTCATTGATGAGGTGGGGCTCGACATCGCGGGGAAGTCGAGCGCGGTGATGATCGGCGCATTCGGCGACCGGATGGTGCCGGCGGTCTCGCTCTCGAAGGTGATCGAGGCCGGGCGCACGGGGCGAAAGGGCGGGAGCGGCTTCTATCGCTACGAAGGCGGAAAGAAGAAGGGAGTCGACGAGAGCGTGTACCCGCTCTTTTCGAGCACGGGGCAGCGCATGCTGATCGGCGCGCGCGACATCGTGGAGCGATGTGTGTTCGCGATGCTGAACGAGGCGGCGCGCTGCCTCGAGGAAGGGATCATCGCGAGTCCGCGCGACGGCGATGTAGGCGCGGTGTATGGAATCGGTTTCCCACCCTTTCGGGGCGGACCGTTCCGGTATCTTGACACATTGGGCATTCCGACCGTCATTCGCGCGCTCGAAGTGCTGGATGGACGGTTTTCACCACGCTTCCGCCCTGCGGGAATCCTTCGGGAGATGGCGGCCTCCGGATCGCACTTCTACCCGGATCGGGAGCGGCCGAGGTAGCGGGAAGCCTCGAAGCGACGGGCATTTGACACGTCGCTGACATTGTCCGAGCGGTCGCACAGTGCGGCTATTGCTCGGTTTCGCTTCGACATATAGATGATTGGGGTGAGCCTCTTCCCCGGGTTGTTCAGACTCGGTGGGCAGGCCGCGTCGTCACGACGTCCTCGCCACGTCAAGACGACGGGACTGCTCGCCGTCCTCCTCCTTGCGCTGCTCGCGACCATCGCGCTCACGGCGCAGGCATGGATTGCGTCGCGCGCGCAGCGTCGCGCGGCCGAGGAGGCGGTGCGCGACTACGCGCGCTTCGCGGCGAACAACTACGCGATGGACACACAGCGCGCGATGCGCCAGAGCGCGCTCGCGATCTTCTCGTGGCTCGGCGGCAAGAGCAGCAGGCTCGAGGCGGACAGCCTCTTCGAGCTTCGCGTGCTCAAGGAAGCGGCGGTGGAGGTGCGGCGCTGCGAGTGCATGTGGGATCCGGACCCGCTGTACTTCTTTCGCTACGTACCGTCCACGAACGAGCTGATTACCGAGGGACAGCATACGCCCACGCTCATGGAGCGCAGCGTGCTGCGCGACTCCGTGCGGGGGGACGACCCGAAGATACAGCTCTTCGCCGCGCCCAACGTTCTGCGCGGCGCCTTCTACATGATGTCGTTCCAGGACGGGCGCGACGGCGAGCAGATTCTGCTGCTCACTGCACTGCACGGGGTGCGCGGGGCGCCGGATGCGATCTACGGCTTTGCATCGTCGCTGTCGTCGTTCACGCCACGAACCTTCAGCTCGATCATGAGCATGTCGCTGCTTCCGCCGTCGCTCACGAAGGGCGTGCGCAACGACAGCCTGTTTTCGGTGAAGGTGTGGGACAGCAATCGGCTGGTGTACGAGTCTCGCGAGGCAACGGACACGCTCTACGCGGGATATGCTTCGCTGTGGGGTCCGGGGATCGAGAGTCGATCGATCGTGCAGGTCTCGATTCTCCCGTCCATGGCCTCGCGCCTGCTCATCGGCGGAATGCCGGAGACGCGCACTGGGCTCCTGCTCGCGCTCTGCGTGCTCACCAGCGCGCTGCTGCTGAGCGCATACATCCTCACTCGCCGCGCGCAGGATCTCGCGGTCATCCGCGACGACTTCACATCGAGCGTGTCGCACGAGCTGCGCACGCCGCTCGCGGAGATCATGGTGTACGCGGAGATGCTGCAGCTGGGGCGCGTGAGCGCGCCGGGCGAGCGCTCGCACGCCGTGTCGGTGATCGTGCGCGAGGCACAGCATCTCATGCACCTGATCGACAACGTGCTGCTCTTCTCGGGCGCATCGCGCGAGAAGCCGTCCCCGCCCCCCGCGCGACCGCTGCCGCTCGCGCCAGTGGTGCACGAGCTCGTGCGCACCTTCGCTCCGTTGGCGCGACAGCACGGCATCTCGATTCGCGAAGAGCTCGACGACGATCTCGCGGCCTCGATCAGCGCGCCGGTGCTGCGACACGCGCTTCTCAATCTGCTCGACAACGCGACGAAGTACGCACCGCACTCGTCGGTGATCACCGTGACCACGGCGCGACACTGGGATTCGGTTCGCATCTACGTCGACGATCAGGGCGCGGGAGTTCCCGTGGCGGAGCGGCAGCGCATCTGGGAGCCGTACGTGCGGCTGCCTCGCGAGGTGAGCTCGTCGTCGACGGGGAGCGGCATCGGGCTGTCGGTGGTTCGCCATCTCGTTGAGCGGTATCACGGGCGCGCGTGGGTGGAGGACGCGCCCGACGGCGGCGCCCGCTTCGTGATCGAGGTGCCGGGGATGAGCCTTCAGCGCGGCGCCGAGTTGGAGGTCGCACCATTCGAGGAGGGTTTGCCGGCGGCCCACAGCGGAGACTGAGAGGAACTATGGCCAGGATCCTGGTTGTGGAGGACAGCGTCGATCTCGCGCGCGCGCTGCGCACGAATCTCGAGCTCGAGGGGCACGAGGTCGGCGTCGCGCTCGATGGGGAGCGCGGCCTCGCGCTCGTGCGCTCCTCGCGTCCGGATCTCATCGTGCTCGACCTGATGCTGCCGAAGATGGATGGCTATCTCCTCCTGCGTGCCGTGCGCGGGGAAGGGTTGCACATGCCCGTGCTCATCCTCACCGCGCGCTCGGATGAGGCAGAGAAGGTGCGCGGCTTTCGCTGGGGTGCGGACGACTACGTCACGAAGCCGTTCAGCCTGATCGAGCTGCTCGCTCGCGTGGAGGCGCTGCTGCGCCGCTCGCGCCAGTCGACGGCGACGGCAGCGGAGGCGAACGATGCGGCCGTGCGATTCGGAAGCATCGAGGTGCATCCTTCGAAGCGCCTCGTGCTGCGGCAGGGCGCACCCGTGTCGCTTCGTCCGAAGGAGTTCGACCTGCTCATGGCCCTCGTGCGGCGCGACGGCTCCGTCGCGCAGCGAGCCGAGCTGCTGCGCGAGGTGTGGGGCTACAAGCCAGCGATGGTGAGTCGCACCATCGATACGCACATCGTCGAGCTGCGCCGAAAGCTGGAAGATGATCCCTCCTCACCTCGGCACTTTTTGACCGTACGGAAGACCGGGTACCGCTTCGAGCGCTGACGAAACGCTCATGAACGCAATGAGATCCTGACATTTCGTTGACCGGTTGCTGCTCGCACGTGTGAGTTCCGTGCGAGCTTCGCCAACCTACAGCGATTTCTTTATGAGTCCCCTACCCTCTGGGTGTAGGCCTGACCCCGGCTCTCGCATCGCGTGCGCGCGAAGAGCGACGAGGAGGAGGCCTGCTTGTGCAGGCGCACCCACGGTCTTCCGCGAATGCGGAAGGAGGACTCATGAATGCGAAACTTCGTCAGACCGGTGCATCGCTCGCCTTCCTTGTATTTGCCGCTACGGCGGCGAGTGCCCAGCAATCCACAATTACCGGGCGTGTCTCGAACGAAGCCGGTAATCCGCTGCCTTCGGCGAGCGTCTTCCTGGATGGCATGAGCATCGGCACGATCACGCGCGATGATGGGCACTATACCCTCATCGTGCCTGCAGCACGAAACAACGGGCAGACGGCGTCACTCGTCGCCCGGCTCATTGGCTACAAGTCCGCGGCCTTCCCGGTCACGCTGACCCCCGGTGCGTCGATCACGCACGATTTCGTGCTCCCCACGAATCCGCTGCGGCTCGGCGAGATCGTCATCACGGGTGCAGGCACATCGGCGGCGGCGGAAAAGCTGGGCAACGTGCGCAATCACGTCGACTCGTCGACGATCTCGCACAGCAACGAGTCCAATGTCGTCGAGTCGCTCGCGGGAAAGGCTCCGAACGTCGAGGTGACGGAGCAGAGCGGCGAGCCGGGCGCGGGATCGTACATCCGCATCCGCGGCACGCGAAGCCTGGCTTCGGGCAACAGCCAGCCCCTCTTCGTCGTGGACGGAGTGCCGATCGACAACAGCAGCGTGTCGACGACCAACTTCAACCCCGTCGACGGATTGAATTCGGGTGAGATCGAAGGCACGGCGCAACAGAATCGCGCGGTGGACATCAACCCGAACGACATCCAGAACATCGAGATCCTGAAGGGCGCTGCGGCTGGCGCGCTCTATGGGGCGCGCGCAGGGCAGGGCGTCGTGCTCATCACGACAAAGTCCGGCGCGTCGGGAGTGACACGCTACTCACTGCAGAGCAAGCTTTCGTTCGACAAGATCACCACGGACTACCCGCTGCAGCGACGCTTCGGGCAGGGATACTACGGACAGAGCCCGCAGCAGCTGAACGCCGACGCGAGCGGCACGCCCGATCCCACGGCGTGCGACAACATCGGCAACTTCTTCTGCCGCACCAGCTGGGGACCTGATCTGAGCGTCACCGGTGAGCAGACATACGACCACGCCAACGAGGCCTATGTCACCGGGCACACGACCGACAACAACCTCTCGATCTCGGGCGGCAACGATCGCACGTCGTTCTTCCTGAGCGGCTCGTATCTCTACGACCGCGGCGTGTTCGAGGGGCCGAACAACAACTTCCGGCGCTCGACGATTCGGCTCAAGGCCACGCAAAAGCTGACCGACCGGTTCGACGTCGGCGGCAACATCTCCTTCGCCGACGCACGCGGAAATTATGTCGAGCGCGGGAACAACACGAACGGCCTCCAGCTCGGACTCTTGCGTACTCCGCCGAACTGGAACAACCAGCCGTATAAAGGGCCGAACGGACAGATCACCTTCCGCTTTCAGCATCCCACGGCATTCGATGTCGTGAGCGATCGCGGATGGAACAACCCGTTCTGGACGCTGAACGAGGGCGTTCACAACTCGCAGCTCGGACGCGTGTTCGGCAACGTGAACGCGAACTTCTCACCAACCGATTGGCTGAAGTTCGCCTATGTGCTGGGAGCTGATTACTACGCGGATGAACGACTCGAAGGCGTGCCGCAGGGATCGACTGCGCCCGCGCCAGCCGGTCGCATCACCGAGGGGAAAATCGTCAACTACGAATTGAACCACAATCTGACGGCGACCGCATCACACACCTTCAGCCCGAACTTCAGCGGCACGTTCACGCTCGGCAACACCGTCGGTGACAGAAACAATCGGACGCTCTCCGACGTCGGTCGTACGCTCGTGGCGTCGCAGCCGTTCAATCTCATCAACACGGTCGCGCGCGACCCGACGCTCGACGTCGTGCAGGAAATTCGAAACGTCGGCTTCTTCGGGCAGGCCACGGCCGATCTCTACGACCAGCTGTTCCTGACGGCCGCCCTGCGCAATGACGGTTCGTCGACGTACGATCGGGATCATCTGCGTGCATGGTTCCCGAAGGCGAGCATGTCGTGGACGTTCTCCAAGGTGCTACCGATCCCCGGCATCTCGTTCAGCAAGCTGCGCGCGGCGTATGGCGAGGCAGGGCAGGAGCCGCTGCCGTACCTCACCACGCAAACCTTCACGTCGACCACCCCGTTCGGGACGATCGCGCAAGGCGTCGGCTCCACACCCACGTACGGAGGGTTTGGAGGGCTCGCATCGACTATCACCAAGGCGACGCCGAACCTCATCCCGGAACGGACTCGCGAATTCGAGGGTGGAATCGATCTCGGCCTCTTCAAGGACCGGGCGGACCTCGGCATCACCTATTATCACGCGACGACGAGCAACGTGATTCTCACGCAGCAGCTCGCGTCATCGTCCGGATATTTTCAGCAGGTGCAGCAGGGCGCGAAGTTCCGGAACACGGGATGGGAAGTGACGGCGAACGTTCGTCCCGTCACGCAAAAGGACTTCACGTGGGAAGTGGGCGCGCAGTGGGCACGGAATCGCAGCACGGTGCTCGATCTGCTCGGCGCCAACTTCGTGCAGCTCGATCCGAACTACATCACGCCGCAGGAAGTCGCGATCAAGGGGCAGCCGATCGGCGTCATGTACGACTACGGCTGGGCGAAGTGCGGCATCAGCCCGAGCGGTGAGGGTGCGGTGATCGCAGGTGTCGATCTCGCGACGGTCTGCGCAGGTCAGCCGAAAGGCGCACTGTACATCGGCGAAGACGGATTCCCCGTGGGCGATCCGAATCAGCGCATCATCGGCGACCCGAATCCCGATTGGACGGGAGCGCTGCGTACCGCAGTGACGTACAAGAAGTGGCAGTTCTCCGCTCTGCTGGACATCAAGCACGGTGGAGTCATCAACAACGGCACCAAGGGCGCGCTCTACGCCTACGGCACGCACAAGGACACGGAGCAGCGCGCTGATTGCACCTTCGACGATGTCGGCAACACGGTGTGCTCGGGCAATCTCAGGACGTTCGGACAGGGCGGCTGGTACAACGGTCCGGTTGTCGGACCTGGTGCCGGGACGGCCGTGCCGATCGGCGTCAACTGGTTCTCCGAGTCTCCCGCGCTGTTCTTCGCGGGATTCAGCGAGCCGTTCAATGAAGATGGCGGCTACGCGAAGCTGCGTGAGATCTCCGTCGGCTACACGCTCGACATGCCGTTCGTCAAGAATCAGCTCGGCCTTTCGAGCATCGACGTGCGCGTCGCTGGTCGCAATCTCCACACGTGGACCAGCTACACCGGCTACGACCCGGAGACGAATCTGGGTGGCGCGACCGGCCATTCACTGGGGCTCGACTACTTCAATCAGCCGCAAGTTCGCTCATTCGTGATCACGCTCGGCCTCAACCGCTAACGACCGGAGGACTCGCCATGCGAAAGTCATTGATGCTCGCGGGAGCCGTGTCGCTCGTGGCCAGCGCCGCAGCGTGCACCAGCTTCCTCACCGACAAAGAGGCCAGCACGGATCCGAACAATCCGGCGGTGGCCACGGCTGCGCAGCTGTTCACTGCCGTGCAGTCCGCGCAGTTTCTGGAGCAGGAGGGCAATCCGCCGTTCATCGTCTGTCTCTGGATGCAGCAATGCCAGGGGGTGGGCGGCCGCTTCGTGGATCAGGAAAGTCAGTACGTGATAACGAATCTCACGACGAATGCGGATTTCGCCGCCGTCTATGGTGCCGGCGGCCTGCTCGATCTCAAATCGATCCAGGCACGATCCGATTCAGCGGGTGACATGCAGTTCAAGGGAATCGCCGAGGTGTGGGAGGCGCTCGTGATTGGCACGGCCGCCGACATTTGGGGCGACATTCCGTATCGCGAGGCATCCGGCGAGACCAACACGCCGGCCTTCGATCCCCAGCTGCAGGTGTACGACGACGTCATCGCAAAACTGGATCAGGCGATCGCCGACATGGCTGGCGCGGGCCCCGGACCGGGACCGAACGACTTCGTGTATGGTGGTGATGTGGCCAAGTGGACCGCCGCAGCCAATACGCTGAAGGCGCGGTACCACATGCACATGGTGGAGGCGCGTGGGAACAGCGAGTACGCGCTCGCCATCGCCGCGGCGACGAATGGCATCGCCTCGCCCGACGGCGACTTCACCTCGTTCCATACGAGTGCGACGCAGGAGCGGAATATCTGGTTTCAGTTCCAGGCTTCATCGGGCTTCGGCGATGACCTGGTGGCCGGCGCGACGCTCGTGAACATCATGAATGCCCAGAGCGATCCGCGACGGGCACAGTACTTCGGAAGAACTCCGAATGGCCAGTTCGGAGGGGTCAGCGTCAACGGCTCGGTCGGCCCCGACGGGATTTCCGGAATTACCGGAACCCGGAACAACGCGTTGTTCCGCCAGCCGCTCGTCACGAACGACGAGAACCTGCTGATCCTGGCAGAGGCGAACTTCGTGCTGAACGGCGCAGGGGCGGCGCAGCCATTTTTCAATTCGGAGCGGTCGAACCATGGCCTCTCCAGCATTCCAGCCACGCTGCAGTCGATCATGACGGAGAAGTACATCGCCATGTTCCAGACCGTGGAAGTGTGGAGCGACTACAAGCGCACGTGCATTCCGTCGCTCACGGCCTTCAACTCGTCGGCGTTCGGCGATGAGATTCCCGGGAGGTTCTACTACGGCTCGGGAGAAGAGGCGAGCAATCCGAACACTCCATCGTCCAACCTGCAGCTGCAGCATGGCGGCGATGTGGTGAGCGGGGCCGGCATCACCGGCTTCCGCAATCCGAATGACCCGAACCGCTGTCCCGCTCCGTAGCGCCGGGTGATCCGTTGGAGAGCGCGCAGCTCGCTGAACTCGGCGAGCTGCGCGCTTTGCTTTTTTCGCTATGGCAGCTGCAGCTCCACCACCACTGCGGTGCCGTAGCACAGCACTTCGGTGACGCCCTTCATGATCTCCGTGGCATCGTAGCGGACGCCGATCACGGCGTTGGCGCCGAGCGCGTCGGCGTGCCACATCATGAGGTCGAAGGCATCGTTGCGGGTCTTCTCGCACAGCTGCGTATAGATCGTGATGTTGCCGCCCACGACCATCTGTAGCGCGGCGCCCACGTTCCCGATGATCGACCTCGACCGCACGATGATGCCGCGAACGACGCCGAGCGATCGAGTGACCTTGTAGCCCTCGATCGTGAAGGTGGTCGACGTAAAAGCCTGTTGCATCCATGACTCCGGAGAGGGATCCGCGATGATCGCCCCTGGGGGTGGGCCCGCGCAATGGCACCGCGGCCTATCCGCGTGCTGGGCCCGCCGATAAAATTCCTCGTCCTCGGCCCCCACGAGATGCGCACAACTCCGATCGTTTTCGCGACACTCCTGGCCGTTACGGCTTCCGCCGCCGCTCAGAACGGCGCAGAGCTCACGGTCGACGCCATCACGCACGGTGCATTCACCGGCGCGCGCCTCCCGGAGCCCAAGTGGCTAGCCGACGGGAGCGCCTACTTCGACCTGCGCCCCGTGCCAGGCGGCGGGAGTGAGATCGTCCGCATAAATGCCGCAACGGGGGCCGCGACGGTCGTCGCGCCCGCGGCGGCGCTCACCTCGAACGGTTCGCCGCTCGTCGTGGAGAGCATCGTCATTTCGCGCGACGGGTCGAAGATTCTGCTCTTCCACAACTCGGTGCGTGTCTGGCGACAGAACACGCGTGGCGTCTACGACGTGCTCGACGTCGCCAGCGGGACGATCACCCCGCTCTCGGCCACGGCTGGCCTTCAGATGTTCGCCAAGTTCTCGCCGGACGGAAAGCGCGCGGCGTTCGTGCGCGCGAACAATCTGTACGTCACCGATCTGGCGACCCACGAGGAGCAGGCGCTCACGAACGATGGCAGCGATGTCATCATCAACGGCACGAGCGACTGGGTGTACGAGGAGGAGCTCGCGATACGCGACGCGTTTCGCTGGAGCCCCGACTCGAAGAAGATCGCCTTCTGGCGCTTCGATCAGTCGCCGGTTCCGGTGTTCCCGATGCTCGACGAGCTCTCGCTCGCGGCGAAGATGATCCCGGAGCGGTATCCCCGACCGGGCGACAAGAACTCGAAGGTGACGGTGGGCGTCGTGGACGCGGACACGCGCGCGACGACGTGGCTGCACACGGGCGACGGCGAATACATCGCGGACATGGATTGGGCGGGGCCGGACAGCGTCACGATTCAGCGTATGCCGCGCACGCAGAACCAGATCGACCTCCTCATGCTGAGCGCCGCGAGCGGCGACGGGCGCACCGTCCTCACGGAGCGGGACTCGGCGTGGGTCGACATCGATCAGGCGACGCCGGAATGGGTGTCCAACGGGACGATGTTCCTGTGGGCGAGCGAGCGGAGCGGGTGGCGCCAGTACTACCTCTACAAGCGCAATGGCACGCTGGTGGGGCGCGTGACGCGCGATGGCGTGGACGTCACGGCGCTCGCGGGGGTGGACGAGAAGCGCGGATACGTCTACGCGCTCGCGGCGGCGCCCACGCCGATGCAGCGGCAGCTCTTCCGCTACCCGCTCAAGGGCGGATCGGAGATGCGTGTGACGGCGGAGGCCGGTTCGCATCGCGTGAGCGTCGCTCCCACGGGCGATGCGATGGTCGACATCGCCTCGACCGCGCAGCTCCCAGGCGCCGCGACGCTGGTCTCGCTCGCCAAGGGCGGCGCGCGGCACGTGCTCGAGGCGAACGCTGACCTGCGCGAGCGGCTCAAGGCGCTCACGCGCGCGCCGGAGTTCTTCCAGCTGCCGATGCCCGATGGCGCGAAGCTCAACGCCTTCCGGATTCTGCCCCCGGACTTCGACAGCACGCGCAAGTATCCGGTGCTGATGTACGTCTACGGCGGACCGATGTCGCAGACGGTGCTCGACGATTACGGCGGCGATCGCTACCTCTGGCACGAGATGCTCGCACGGAAGGGCGTCATCGTCGTGAGCGTGGACAATCGCGGCACGGGCGCACGCGGAAGCGCCTTCCGCCACATCGTCTACGAGCACCTCGGCATGCATGAGTCCGACGACCAGATCGCGGCGGCCAAGTGGCTCGGCACGCAGCCGTGGGTGGATGCGTCGCGCATCGGCATTTGGGGGTGGAGCTACGGCGGCTACATGACGGCGATGACGAGTTTCCGCGGCGGCTCGCTCTTCCGCTCGGCGATCTCGGTGGCGCCGGTGACCGACTGGCGGTTGTACGACAACGTCTATACCGAGCGCTACATGCGTACGCCGGCGGAGAACGCGGATGGCTACGCGGAGGGCGCACCGCAGAAGTACGTGAAGGGGCTCACGGCGAGCTACCTGCTGGTCCACGGCACGGGCGACGACAACGTCCACCCGCAGAACTCGATACAGCTCGTCGACAAGCTCGAGGAGGCGAACAAGCAGTTTCAGTTCATGGTCTATCCGGGGCGCACGCACGCGATCTCCGGCGGCAATTCACGCACGCATCTGTTCACGATGCTCACGAACTTCGTGGAGCAGACGCTGGGAACGGCGGCGCCGCAGCGCGTGAATCCGTGAGGCGAGGTGCGGTGGTCGGGGCGGCGCTGATTGCGATGGGCGGGTGCGCGCGCGGCGGCGCGAGTGCTGGCGCGAGTGGGCGTGCGGTTGCTGGCTCGCTCCCACGCACGAAGGCCGAGCGCACGTCGTACGCCGAGACGTCGACGTATGCGGATGTGATTTCCTTCATCGACTCGCTGCAGCACGCGGGAGTGCCCTTTGTGCGCGAGGAGCTCGGCCGCACCAACGAAGGCCGCGTGCAGCCGCTGCTGGTGCTCTCGCGCCCGCAAGTGAGTACCCCCGAAGAGGCGCGCGCTCTCAATCGCCCTATCGTCTACGTGCAGGCGAACATCCACGCGGGCGAAGTGGAAGGGAAGGAGGCGCTGCTCGCACTCGTACGCGATCTGGCGTCGAGCCCGCAGCACAACGTGCTCGATTCGATCGTGCTCATCGCGATCCCGATCTACAACGCGGATGGCAACGAGCGCTGGGCTCCACAGTCCGTGAATCGCACGGAGCAGAACGGGCCGGAGAGTGTCGGGCAGCGGCCGAACGCGCAGATGCTCGACCTCAATCGCGACTACATGAAGGCCGAGGCGCCGGAGACGCGCGCGTCGCTGGCGGCGTTCGAGAAGTGGAATCCGGATGTCTTTGTCGATCTGCACACTACGGACGGGAGCTTTCACGGGTACGCGCTCACCTATGCGCCGTCGCTGAACCCTGCGGCGCGCGAGGCGGGGGCGTACACGCGGGACTCGCTCCTCCCTGAGCTGCGACGGAGGATGAAGGCGCGCGATGGGTTCGAGGTGTTCGACTACGGCAACTTCGACACGCAGTACGAGGAGCGCGACATCACCGATACGGTGAAGCGCGGGTGGTACACGTACGATCACCGTCCGCGCTTCGGCACGAACTACTTCGGGCTTCGCCAGCGCATCTCGATCCTGAGCGAGGCGTACTCGCACGATCCATTCGAGCGGCGCGTGAAGTCGACGTACGCCTTCGTGAAGGAGCTCCTCTCGCTCATGGCGGAGCGCGGCGCACACATTCGCGCGCTCGAGACGAGCGCCGACTCGCAGTTCGTGCGCGGCGACTTCGCGACCAAAATCCCGATCGAGTCGAAGCTCATGTCGACGCCGCTGCAGCTGCCGGTGACGTTCGAGGTGATGGCGCACACCGGCGACTCGTCGCGCACGCAGCCCGGCGTGCCGCGCGGCTTCAAGCGCACCGGCGTGATGAAGACGCAGACAATGCCGGTCTACGACCGATTCGAGCCCTCGCTGTCGCGCACGATTCCGCACGCGTGGCTGCTCCCCGCGAGCGACACGGCGGCGATCGCGCTTCTGCGCCTGCACGGCGTCCGCGTCGAGCGCCCCTCAGCCGGCATGACCTCCGCGCGCTTGAGCCGCTTCGTGATCGACTCCCTTCGCACGCAGCCGAAGGAGTTCCAGGGGCACCACGAGATGCACGTGAACGGGAGCTGGCGCGACACCACCTCGCGGCTCCCCACCGACCTCGTGATGGTACGCGGGGATCAGGCGCAGGCGGTGGCCGCGCTCTATCTCCTCGATCCCGAGAGCGACGACGGGCTCGCGACGTGGAACGTCTTCGACAAGGAGCTCGCGCCGGGGAAGCTTTTTCCCGTTTGGCGCGTGATCGACGACACGGCGACATCCGTGAACGCCTCGCCATGATGCCCGGCGTGGTCTAGCTTGCATTCACGGAGGTGCGCTTCGCACTCCTCCATTCCCCTCACTGAGTTCCATGCTGCGACAGAGCCTCCTCTACCTCTCCAATCAGCCGCGCATTTTCAAGCTCGTTCGGCGCAATGGATTCGCAAAACGGTTTGCCGCGCGCTTCGTCGCCGGCGAAACGCTCGAGACTGCACTCGTCGCCGTCAAAGCGCTCAACGCGCGCGGGATCACGGCGTCGCTCGATTTGCTCGGCGAGAGCGTGAGCTCGGAACCGGAGGCCCGCGCGGCGGCGCAGGAATATCTCACCATGCTCGACCGCATCCACGAGCAGAAGCTCGACGCGAACGTGTCGGTGAAGCTCACGCAGATGGGGCTCGACGTGGATGAAGAGCTGTGCGTGGAGATCATGCAGTCGATTCTCGGCCGCGCGCGCGACTACAACACCTTCGTTCGCCTGGACATGGAGGGGAGCGCGTACACCGAGCGCACGCTGCGGCTCTTCGAGGACCGGCTCTTTCCCAACTATCGCGAGAACGTCGGCATCGTGCTGCAGAGCTACCTCTATCGCACGAGCGCGGATGTCGAGCGTGCGATCATGCTCAAGTGCCGCGTGCGCATCTGCAAGGGGGCGTACAAGGAGCCCGCGGGTGTCGCCTATCCCGACAAGAAGGATGTCGACGACAACTACGTGCGCTGCATGGAAAAATTGATTGCCGATGGCAACTATCCCGGCATCGCGACGCACGATCCCGCGATCATCGAGCGCGCGAAGAAGTTCGTGAAGGAGAAGGGCATCCCAGCCGATCGCTTCGAGTTCCAGATGCTCTACGGCGTTCGCCGCGACATGCAGGACGCGCTCGTGCGCGAGGGGTACAAGATGCGCGTCTACGTGCCGTTCGGAACGCAGTGGTATCCGTATCTGATGCGCCGGCTCGCGGAACGTCCGGCGAATCTCGCGTTCATCACCGGCAACATCGTGCGCGAGATGATGAACGGCTACAAGCAGTAGATGGGGCGACACGAGCCGCCCGATCACAGCCGCGGAGATGAGAAGACGCTCGGCGGATACATGGCGGTTCACGCGCGACCGGCAGCCTTCGAGGGTGCCGATGGGCGATCGTACACGGTCGCGATCGAGACGGATGAGACGGGCGAGCGCGCGCGTCCGGTGGGCGGCTACCTCTTCTTCGTGCGCTGGGGCGGCGAGCAGCCCGAGGTCACGGGACACCTCGAGTCGCCCTTCCTCGCGTGGGGCGCGAGCGTCGACGAGGTGACGCAGGCCATCGGCGCGCTGTCGCTGCACGAGGTGAAACGGCAGCTCGACCTGCTCGTTGGTGGCGGGGCTCCCCCGCCGCGCCCGTGGTGGGACGCGATGCGCGAGGAGGGCCCCGAGCATGGCTCCTGAGGCGCCCGCGATGACCGACGCGCCGAGCGATGTCCGTGGCGTGGTGATGAACGGCACAGGCGGCATCTGGACCGTGCGCACGACGGACGGCGCGCAGCATCAGGCGACGATGCGCGGCCGCCTCAAGCAGGAAGGGTCCGACAAGATCGCCGTCGGCGACGACGTGCGTCTCGAGGAAGAGGACCGAGGCGGGAGCTGGGTGATCGCCGAGCTCTATCCGCGGCGCTCTCGCCTCGCGCGCCGCGCGCCGGGCGGCGCGCACGGCGAGCGCGTCGTCGTCGCCAACATCGATCAGGCGATCGTCGTTTTTGCCTTCGCGAAGCCCGAGCCGCACCCCCGCATGCTCGATCGCTTTCTCGTGATCGCCGCCGCGAGCGACATCCAGGCGCGCATCGTCATGAACAAGCGCGAGCTCGTGAGCGCATTGCCCGCGTGGCTCGACGAGTATCGCCTCGCCGGCTTTCCCATCCACGTCACGAGCGTGAAGGAGCGCATCGGGATCGAGGAGCTCGGCGAGGCGCTGCACGGGCGCACGTCGGCGCTGAGTGGCCCGTCCGGCGTCGGGAAGTCGTCGCTCCTCAACACGATCTATCCCGGGCTCGATTTTCGAGTGGGCGAGATCAGCGAGTCGGTGAACAAGGGGCGTCACACCACCGTCGGCGCGGCGATGCATCCGCTCCCCGACGGCGGCTTCGTCGTGGACACGCCGGGGCTGCGCGAGATCGGCGTGTGGAATTTGCGCGCGAGCGATCTCGACGAATGCTTCCTCGAGTTCCGACCCTTCCTCGGTCACTGCAAGTTCGGCGATTGCACGCACGTGCGTGAGCCGGGGTGCGCGGTGCGCGATGCGGTCGCGGCGAAATCCATCGGCCCATCGCGCTACGACAGCTACCTCAAGCTGCTCGGTGAGCTTCAGGAGGGGGAGAAGGATCCGTATTGAGCTCGAGCATGTCGCGCGTGGCGACCAGACTCGGAGAGCCGTGGGCCAGGGTGGTGGGGTGGCTCGAGCAGCGTAATTGGGACGAAGGCGCGCTGTTGATGGCATTTGCGCTCCCCATCGGCGCCATCGCGGCGCTGGGAGTGGTCGCGTTCTACAAGCTCATCGATCTCGCGTACGCGCTGCTCGTGCTGCAGATCGGTGCGCGCCTCGACCCCGCCGCGAGCGCGTTCTACCGTCCACTCGTCACCGCGCTCGCGCTCTGGATCGCGTGGGCGATCGTGCGCTGGGCGCGGCTCCCCGATGGACAGACGGTGCCCGACGTGCAACTCGCGATCGCGAAGCGCGGGGGCGTCGTCCCCTTTCGCTCGGTCCTCATTCGCACCGTCGCCGCCGTCGTGACGCTCGCGGGCGGCGGCTCCGCTGGCAGCGAAGGCCCGACGGCGGTGCTCGGATCGTCCATCGGATCCGCAGTGGGGCGCACGCTTCGATTCCAGCCGCGCAGGCTCAAGATCCTCGTCGGCTGCGGCGCCGCCGCAGGAATCTCCGCGGCCTTCAACGCGCCCTTCGCCGGTGCCTTCTTCGCGCTCGAGGAAGTGCTCGGCTCATTCTCGGTCGGTGCGTTCAGCCCCGTCGTGATCGCGAGCGTGGTGGCCGCCATCACGGTGCGCCCATTCCTTGGCTCGCACCCCGCGTTTCACATTCCGCCATACGGAAGCATCCGTCCGCTGGCGATCGTGCTGTTGTATCCGCTGCTCGGAATTCTCTGCGGGCTTGCATCGGCGTTCTACTCGAAGATGTACTTCGGGGTCGCCGATGCCTTTCAGCGTCTGAAGCCTGCATGGCTCCGCCCACTCATTGGCGGGCTCGCTGTTGGGATCCTCGGATATTTCGGCAGCGGACTGCTCACGGGTTCCGGGCATCTCGCGATCCCGATCGAGATGTTCGGCGGTATCGCGTGGTATCTGCTGATCGGCTTCGCGATCGCGAAAATGCTCGCGACGTCGCTCACGCTCGGCTCCGGCGGATCGGGCGGATTGTTCACGCCCACGCTGTTCGTTGGTGCTGCGTTCGGTGGAGGGATCGGCGCCCTCGCGCACGAGCTGTTGCCGCACTTCGGGCTGCATCCCGAGGCCTGGGCGCTCGTAGGGATGGCGGGGCTCATCGCGGGGACGTTGCACGCGCCGATCACCGCGATCTTCATGGTCTTCGAGATGACGAACGACTACAACATCGTCCCGCCGCTCATGATCGTGACCGTGATCGCGCTCGCGACGGCGCGGCGCTTTTCGACGCACGGGCTCTACGACGGATGGCTAGCACGTCGAGGGGAGCATCTGGCACACGGCACCGACCGCGCGATCATGCATCGACTGCTCGTGCGCGACGTGATGATCGCGACCCCGGCGCGCGTCCCTCCCGACGCGACCCTGGCCGAGGTGGTGGCAGCAACGTCGGAATCGCGCGTCACGACGCTCCCGGTGGTGGACGCAGACGGGCTGCTACAGGGCGTGATCACTTACGGCGATTTGCGACTCGCGCTGCTGGATCGCGGCGAGCTCGCGCCGCTGCTCCTCGCTGCGGATCTCGCCGAGCCCACCGAGGTCGCGCTGGCGACGGACACGGTGCAGACGGCGATGGCGAAGCTGAACGCGCGTGCCGCCGACCTTCTCCCGATCGTCGAGAGCGAGGCACACCAGGTTCTCATCGGAGTGCTCACTCGCGAAGATGTGCTGGCCGCCTACGAACGTGAGCTCGTGCACCAGGTCTAGCCGCCCGGGATACCGTCCGCCCGGCCCCGCAAGCACATTGCAACTCGTGCTTCTTCGGATGTCTCATGACCCCCGACCATCCCGCCGCCGTGACGAACGATCGGAAAGATGAGATACTGACGCCCGACGCGATCGCGTTCGTGGCACGTCTCACGCGCGAGTTCGCACCTCGCCACGCAGCGCTGCTCGCCGCGCGCGCGACTCGGCGCAAAGCGCTCGCCGCGGGAGCTGCACTCGACTTCGATCCAGCGACCAAGCCGATTCGCGACGGAGATTGGTGCGTGGGGGAGATCCCTCACGATCTCCGGCGGCGTGTGGTCGAGATCACGGGGCCGGTCGATCGCAAGATGATCATCAACGCGCTCAACTCGGGCGCCGACGCGTTCATGGCCGACTTCGAGGACGCCACAGCGCCCACCTGGAGCAATCTCGTCGAAGGGCAGGTCAACATTCGCGACGCCGTGCGCAGGACGATCGCCTACACCGATCCGGTGACGAACAAGAGCTACGCGCTCGCGAACACGATCGCCACGCTGATGGTTCGACCGCGCGGCCTGCATCTCCCGGAAGCACACATGACGGTGGATGGCGAGGCCGTGCCGGGTGCGCTGTTCGACGCCGGGCTATTTCTCTTTCACAACGCGCGTGAGCTGATCGAGCGCGGCAGCGGCCCGTATTTCTATCTTCCAAAACTGGAGCATGCGATTGAAGCAGAGTGGTGGAACGATGTCTTCGTCGCTGCGGAGGAAGCGCTCGGCCTGAGGCGCGGGGTCATCAAGGCCACGGTGCTCATCGAGACGCTCCCGGCGGCCTTCCAGATGGATGAGATTCTCTTCGCACTGCGCGAGCACGCGGCCGGGCTCAATTGTGGTCGCTGGGACTACATCTTCAGCTTCATCAAGACGCGGCGCGACGATGCGAGTGCACTGCTCCCCGATCGCGTGCAGGTTTCGATGACGCAGCCGTGCATGCGGGCGTACACGCAGCTCGTGATTCGCACCTGCCATCGTCGAGGCGCGTTCGCGATGGGCGGGATGGCCGCGCAGATCCCGGTAAAGAATGATCCGGGGGCCAACGATGTCGCGTTCGAGCGCGTGCGCGCGGACAAGCTGCGAGAGGTGAACGACGGGCACGACGGAACGTGGGTTGCGCACCCCGCGCTCGTGGCCGTCGCGCGCGAGGCGTTCGCCGCGCACATGACCGGCGACAACCAGCTCGATCGCATGCGTGAGGATGTGCACGTCACCGCTGCCGAGCTGCTGCAGACGCCCGCCGGCACGCGTACCGAAGAAGGCCTTCGCCTCAACGTGCGCGTAGGCGTGCAGTACATCGAGGCCTGGCTCCGCGGCAACGGCGCGGTTCCGCTCTACCACATGATGGAAGACGCGGCCACCGCGGAGATCTCGCGCACGCAGCTCTGGCAGTGGGTCCGCCACGGCGCGTCGCTCGACGATGGGCGAGTGGTCACGCGGGAGCTGGTCGCACGCGTGATCGATGAGGAGCTCGTGCGGATCGGCACGGAAATCGGCGCTGAGCGCATGCGGTCGGGGCGCTTCGCCGACGCGGTGACGCTCTTCCTCGATCTGGTCAACGCGAAGGAGCTCGCCGAGTTCCTGACTCTTGCCGCCTACCCGCTACTCGATGAGCTCACGCCGCGAGTCGTCGTGAAACGATGATGGACCGTCGCGCGACGCCGATCAGAACGATGTGATCAGCGCGCGCGAGACCTTGGCCGAGTCGCCGACGAACGCGAAATGCGTTCCGCGCATGTATTTCCGCGCCGCATCGCGGATCTGCTCCGGCGTCACCGCGCGCAGCTGATCCACGAACTGCCCCGCGAGACGATAATCGCCGCGGTACAGTTGCGCGCGCGCGATCTGATTCGCCTGTTCGGCGTCCGTCTCGTTGTTCAGGTAGTACTCCGTGATGAACTGCTGTACGATCACGTTCAGATTCTCCGGATCGAGTAGCGTGTTCTGCATCTTTCCGATCTCGCGGTGCATGATGCCGAGCACGGAGTCCGGATACACGGTGGTGACGTAGAGCCCGCCCGACGCGATCGCGCGCTCGATGAACGGCGCCGAGACATCGTACGTCAAGTTGCGGCGCACGCGAATCTCGGTGAACAGCCGCCCGCTGAGCACCGACGTCGCGATGCGGAGCGCCTGATAATCGGAGCTCGTGGAGCGCGGCCCGGGGTAGTAGCCGAGCAGGTAGTTCGTGGGGAGCGGGCGCTGCACGAACATCACGTCTGCGGGGCGCACGATCGGATCGGGCGGCGGCGTCCACTTGTAATTGCCGCGCGGGAGCGTGCCGAGCGTGGGCGCGATCAGCTTCTCGAGCCGCGAGCGCTCGATGTTGCCGACGACAACGAGCAGCATGCGCGACGTGACCATCTGCGTCGAACGATACTTCTGCAGGTCGGCGGAGGAGATGGTGGCCAGCGACTTCTCATCGCCGGTGGAGGGGAGCGCGTACGGCTGCCCTGCGAAGAGCAGGCTGTCAGCGAGCCCCTGCACGAGATCGTCGGGCGAGTCGTTGCGCTGCCGCACGCCCGAGAGCACCTGCGCGCGAATGAACTCCACATCCGCGGGCGCGAGCGTGGGGTTGATCAAGCGGTCCGAGAGGATCGCCCACGTGCTGTCGAAGGTGTCGCGCGTGCCGCGAAAGCCGAACATCGTCCAGTCGTCGCGCGGTTCCACGACGATCGCGCTTCCGAGCGCCGCCATCTTCGCGGTGATCGCGTCGCGCGTGTAGTGCTTCGTCCCGCGCTCCGACACCCAGAGCAGGAACGGCTCCGTCCCCACGGTCTGCGCCGTGAACTGCTGCGTGCCGCCGAGCAGATACAGATTCGCGGCGACGACATCGTTCGCGGTATTGCGCCGCAGGATGACGTGTACGCCACCCGCGTCGAACACCTGCGTCGAGGTGTCGGCAATGGCCGTCGCCGCGGCGCGTGCCTGCGCAGGCGCGGAGCGCGCGGCCGAGAGCGAGGCAATGGCGCCGAGCGCGGCGAGCGCCGCTGCGCGCACTACGAGACGACGGCTCATTGCACACCTACCACGTTTGCCCGCACGCCTTGAATCAATTCTTCCTTCGTGAGATTGAGTGCCTTGCGGTCCTCGGGCGAGAGTAGCACGCCCGTGACGTGCGGTTTGCCGACGATGTACGTATGCGCGTACGCCCGCAGGTCTGCCGGCGTGCGCCGCGCCATGTTGTCGATGTAGCCCATGTAGTACTCGAGGCCAGCCACGCTCCACCAGAATCCGAGCTCGTGCGCGAAGCCGGACGCGCGCTCGAGGCCGAGCACCGTGCTCACCGCGCGCTGCTGCTTCTGCTGTCCGAGCTCCGCGGCGCTGAGGTAGCCGGGCTGGTCGAACTTCGCGATCTCCGCATCGAGCGCCGCGAGGGCAGGGCGGAGCTTGTCCGCCGTCGTCTCGCCGCTGATCGTGATCGGGCCCGTCTGGTTCAGCGTGTAGTAGTTCACGAGCAACGAATGCCAGAGCCCACTGTCCACGAGACGGCGCTGGAAGGCGGAGCCATCCTGATTCAGAATGCCGGAGAAAACGTCCGCGGCGTACGTTGCCTCGGGATCCTTGCCGACGCTGGGGCCCAGCCACTGAATGATCACCGCGACGGTGTTCACCGGCTGTTCGATGATCACCGCATCATTGCCCTTGAGCGGCGGAATGGGCGGAATCGGATTGGCCACGAACGGATCGGCGCCGCGCGGAATGCTGCCGTAGATGCTGTCGGCGAGCTTGAACACCGAATCCGGATTTACATCGCCAGCGACGATGAGCGCGGCGTTGTTCGGCACGTAGTAGCGCTGCTGGATGATCCGCATCTTCTCGGGCGTGGTTGTGCGCACGATGTCGCGGTCGCCGATCTTGTTCTTGCGGCTCCACTGCGTGGTGTAGAGCGCATGGCCCATCTGCTCATCGAGCTTGAAGTACGGGCTCGACTCCTGGCGATCGTACTCGCCGAGCACCACCTCGCGCTCGGGCGCGAGCTCGTCCTCGCGAAAGAGCGGCGAGCGGAACGCGGAGGCGAGAAAGCGCATGCCGCCAACGAGGCTGTCTGCGGGAACGGTGAGGTAGTAGTTCACGACCTCTTCCTGCGTCTGCCCGTTGAACACTGCGCCGAGCTCCGCCGCGCGATCGATGAACTGCTCGGGCTCGGGGTAGTCCTTGTTGCTCTTGAAGAACATGTGCTCGTAGAGATGCGCGAGCCCTTCGTACTCGTGCGTCTGCGTGAACGAGCCGTTGCGCACATCCATTTCGACGGTGGCCAGCGGCACCCCGTGATTCTCGATGACGATCACCTCGAGACCATTCGCGAGCACCTTCTGCCGAATGATCTTCTCGAGCTTCGCGCGCTGCGTGAGGATCGCCGGCGTCGGCGCGGCCACGGCCGCCGGGGGCGCGGGCTTCGTCTTCTGCGCCGGCAGCGCGAGCGCCGCGAGCGAGAGCACGCAGCCGATCGTGCACGAGTGTCTCATCGAACGACTCATCGGGTTGGGCATGCGAGAAAGCTAGAGGATGTGGAAGCCGAATTCATACACTGTAGAGGACGATCGGTGCCTGTGCTCCGTACGGCCGCTGCTCTGCCTGTTGAGACAGTCCATTACACGATTCTGACGCAACGCCCGTGGCCTGCCACTCTCTTCTTCGCAATAATGTTTCAGACGCGGGCGCTCAGTGCGTTCAGGTTCGTCCTGAGGATGAACGTGATCAGCTCTTCGGCGGTGGACGACGAGAAGGTTCGCGCATTGGGAAGAATGCGTCCGCCGACGTCGTCCTCGCGTCCCTCGGTGCGCAGCCATTCGCGCGCGCCGCGCGTGATGTAGGTGGGCGCGGCGGCGGGGATGGCGGTGAAGTCGTCGGCGTCGACGACGAGCACGCGCAGATTCTCCTTTCCCTTCGTGCCTTCGAAGTACGCGAGCAGCGCGCCCTTGAACTGCGCGTCGCGCACGACGACGTACACCGGCTTGCGCAGCAGCAGCCGCCACTCGCCGCCGATCAGATCGCTCCGGACATCGGCGATGATGCACGGCTTCTCGAATTGCGCTGCGAGCCGCCGCACGAGCGGCTCGTACGCAGGTGTCGACACGAAGAGATCTGCTTCGCGCAGCGCGGGTGGCTTGTGACCGTTGCCGAGTCCGTCGGTGTTCACGCCCGTGGCCTCGAAGCCGTAATCCTCCTCGAGCTCGGTGCACATTCCGGTGCGCTGATCGGCGACGCTGTGGAGGACGGCGGCGCGCAGTCGCATCGTCTCCGTGGAGCGGCGCAGCGCGTCGATCACGCCGCGCATCGACATGTCGCGCGCGCGGCCCTCCATGAACACGGCGTGCAGCCAGCGCTCGGGCGGCATGGGCTCGCGCACCGCGCCCGCGGGGACGTTCGCGACGTAGATGCCGCCGCGCGGGCGCATCTCCACCAACCCTTCGGTCACCAGCAGATGGTACGCGGCTACGACGACGCGATGGTCGACGTCGAAATCAGCGGCGAGCTCGCGCGTGCTTGGCAGCCGGTCGCCCGCCGCGAGCGAGCCCGCGTGGAGTCCGAGTCTGACACGCCGTCTGAGCAAATCCGCGATTTCGAGGCGTCGTTCCATGGGTCTCTCCATTGGGACCACGTGCGGTGCGATACAAAGGTTGATACGCGGAAATCCGCTCGCTGGATCCTTCTGTGCAGGTATTATGCTACAGAGATGCCCAATAATGACCTGTGTTCGTCAAAATCGCGAGAAATGGGCTACCCCCAAGCGACGACGTGACGCCACTCACTGCGGGGATGTAGGGGAATTGAGGGCAATCACGCATCTTTCTCATGTCGCGCCGTTCGTCGGCAACTTCATTGACGCGTAGTGGTGCGCATCACCTTCGACTTTCGAGGCCCGCATGGGTGGAATAGGACCGGAAAAGATTCTGCTGCTCGCCATCGTCGTGCTGCTGCTGTTCGGCGCGAAGCGCATTCCGGAGATCGGCTCGTCGTTCGGCAAGGGAATTCGCGAGTTCAAGAAGAGCATGGCCGACATCGGCGGCGACGAAGCTCCGCGCGGCGAGTTGCGCGCCCCCGCTCGCGAAATGGATGTGGCGACGCGCTCCGAAGCGCAGAACGTGGAGTGGCAGCCGCGCCGCCTCAACTGAGCTGCGCGCGAAGCACAGATCTATGCCCGCAGCAGCGGAGAAGGGCGCCCCGGGATTTACGGGGCGCCCTTCTCCGTTTCGGAATCTGGACAGTTCGGGTGCTGCAAGGTAGCTATGAACGAGGATGTGCTCGCTCCACCACCTCGGGAGGATGCCGCCTATGAAATCTCATTCGTTCATGTTCTTTACGGCATTCGCTCTCGCGGCAATCGCGTGTAGCAGCTCGCTCACCGATCCGGGCGCTGGTCATCGAGTGCAGGCGACGATCGCGAAGACGAACTACTACACCGGCGACACGATTCACGTCGACGTGCGGAATCTCAGCGACCTCTCGTTGACCTTTCCCGGCGGCTTCTGCCCCGCAGTGCTTCAGGAACGCACCGGCAGCGATTGGACGACGATCTCCGCACCACAGGGATGTCCGCTCTCCATCGCAGTATTGGGCCCACACGGCCGCGCCTCGTTCGAAATGCCGGTCCCCGATGGCCTCCAGGGATATTATCGCATCGAGTTGCCGACTCCGATTCCTCCAAACGCTGCGCCAGAGGCACCGCTTACGGTCGAATTCTCCGTGAACTTGAACGCGCTTTAGGCGCATTCCGCCTTCAATGAAGCTCAACCCCGTCCGCGCGCACGACAAAATCTCGCTCAGCGATCGGGCGGCGCTCCCTCCGCGCTCGCTCGACGCGGACGACGACACGCTCGACAAGAAGATGAACAAGCTCCGCGTGCGACTCGATGAGCTGCAGAATGCGCTCTACGCCGAGTCGAAGCAGGCGCTGCTCGTCGTGCTCCAGGCGCGCGACGCGGGCGGGAAGGACGGCACCATCCGTCGCGTGTTCAGCTCCGTCAATCCGCAGGGGTGCTCGGTCACTTCGTTCAAGCGACCCACGCCCATCGAGCTCGCGCACGACTATCTCTGGCGCGTGCACGCAGCGCTCCCGCCGAGGGGAATGATCGGCATCTTCAATCGCTCGCACTACGAGGACGTGCTCGCGGTCCGCGTGCACGAGCTCGCGCCGAAGAAAGTGTGGAAGTCGCGCTACGACGAGATCAACGACTTCGAGCGCATGCTGACCGACAACGGCGTGACGATTCTCAAGTTCTTCCTTCATATCTCGAAGGAGGAGCAGCGCGCACGACTATGCGATCGCCTCACGGATCCGTCGAAGAACTGGAAATTCCAGGCCGCCGATCTCGACGAGCGCGAGCTCTGGAACGAGTACACGGGCGCGTACGTCGACGTCTTCCGGAAGTGCAGCACGAAGTACGCGCCGTGGTTCATCGTCCCGGCAGACCGCAAGCACGCGCGCGACTATCTGGTGCTCGAGAAGATCGTGTCGACGCTCGAGCAAATGGACCCGCAATATCCCAAGGCCGATCCCGCAACGCTGAAGCTGCTCTCCAAGCTCCAGTAGCTCGGCATTAGTCCGCCGCGAACAGCGCCGTCGTCAGATATCGTGCGCCTGAATCCGGCGAAATGAGCGCCACGCGCTTTCCCGGCCCGAGCTCGCGAGCGATCTGAAGCGCAACGAACGCGATCGCGCCCGTCGACATCCCCACGAACAGCCCCTCCTCGCGCGCGAGCCTGCGCGCGAGCGGGAACGCATCCTCTTCCCACGCGGTGACGATCCGGTCGACGACAGACCGGTCGAAGTTGTCGGGGACGAATCCGGGCCCCATCCCCTGAAACTGATGCGTGCCGCGCTCGCCTCCACTCAACACCGGCGAGCGCGCCGGCTCCACCGAGATCACCGCCGTCTTAGGCGAGCGCTCCTTGATGTATCTGCCGACGCCGCTGATCGTGCCGCCCGTTCCCGATCCGTACACGAACGCGTCGATTCGCCCCTCCATCTGCTCGCACAGCTCGGGGCCCGTGAACTGGTAGTGCACGCGCGGATTCGCGGGATTCGAGAATTGATTCGGCATCCACGCGCCGGTTTTCTCCCGGATGCGCTCGGCCTCCTCGATCGCGGCGAGCATGCGCCGCTCGGGATCCGTGAGCACGAGTTGCGCGCCATACGCGATGAGCGTGCGCTTGCGCTCCTCGCTCATCTGCGCGGGCAGGCAGAGAATGAGCTTGTAGCCGCGCGCCGCCGCGACCTGCGCCAGCCCGATTCCCGTGTTCCCCGACGTCGGCTCCACGATCGTTCCGCCCGGACGCAGCACGCCCCGCTGCTCGGCGTCGGTGATCATCCCGAGCGCCGTCCGATCCTTGATCGAGCCCCCCGGGTTCGATCCCTCCAGCTTCATCCACACCTCCGCCATCTCGGGCTCGACCACCTTCTCGAGCCGGACGAGCGGAGTTCGTCCTATCGCCGCATCGATCACTTCGCTCCTTACTGCAGTTCCAGCTCCCACTCCACCGGAATGTTCGGGTCGAGCGAGTCGCGCACCGAGCAGTACTTCGTCACCGACAGCTCGATCGCCTTGAGTGCCTGCTGGCGTTCGATGCCTTCGCCCGAGATCCGGAAGATCAAGAGCACGTGCTTCAGCCGCCGCGGCGTCGCATTCTCCCGCGTGCCGACCACCTCGATCTCGAGCGATTTCACCGGCGTGCGCTGCTTTCTCAAAATGCCGACGACGTCCATCGCCGAGCAGGTGGCGAGCGCGCTGAGTAGCGTGTCGACGGGACCCTGCCCGCTCACGCCGTGCCCATCGATGCGGGCCACTGGTCCACCCGGCTTGCTCGTGTCGAACTCCTCTTCACCCCTCCACACCGCAATCACTCGCTGCGGTGGCTTCACTGCAGTTGTCGTTTCGCTCATTTCTCGATCGGGAGTCGTACGGAATTTCCCCACTCGGTCCAGCTGCCATCGTAGTTGCGCACTTTCGGATAGCCGAGGAGGTACGTGAGAACGAACCAGCTGTGCGACGAGCGCTCGCCGATGCGGCAATAGGCGATCACGTCATCGTCCTTCTTGAGCCCCACTTCCTTCTCGTAGATCGCGCGCAGCTCGTCGGCGCTCTTGAAGGTGCCGTCGGTGTTCGCGGCGCGCGCCCACGGAACGCTCTTCGCGCCGGGAATGTGTCCGCCGCGCAGCACGCCTTCCTGCGGATACTCGGGCATGTGCGTCTTCTTGCCGGAGAACTCATCGGGCGAGCGCACATCCACCAGTGGCTTCTTCGCCTTCGACTGCGAGAGCGCTTCGTCGCGGAACGCGCGGATCTTCGCGTCGTTGCGCTGGGGCGCCTTGTAGTCGGTGGCGGGGAATTTCGGCACGTCGGTGACGAACTCGCGATGCTCCGCCTCCCACTTGATGCGGCCGCCGTCGAGCACGCGCGCATTCTCGAAGCCGAACAACTTGAATACCCAGAAGGCGTACGTCGCCCACCAGTTGTTCTTGTCGCCGTAGAACACGACAGTGGTCGACTCGTCGATCCCCTTGGCGCGGAGCAGCTTCTCGAACTGCTCGGGGTTCACGTAGTCGCGCATGATGTCGTCGTTCAGGTCGAGATGCCAATCGACCTTCTGTGCGTTCCTGATGTGGCCGAGATCGTAGAGGAGCACATCCTCATCGCTCTCGATGATCCGGATTTTCGGATTGTCGAGGTTCTGCGCCAGCCACTCGGTAGACACGAGCACTTCGGGATGGATGTATCCCTTGGCGGCGATCCCCTTGTCGGTGTCTGCTGCGGTTGCCGTGGCCATGTCGTCCCCCTGGTTCGGATGGTACTCGATGCTGAACGCCCAAGCGCTCAGCGTAGTTCTCACGTAGCTCGGACGACCTTCGACGTCGCGATGATCGCCCCCACATGGCGCTGCGTATGCTCGGCGATGTGCACCAGCAGACCGAACACCGTGGTCGGCAGCTTTCGTCGCCCGACACCGCGCGTCTCGAGGTAGGTGCCCGGCGGCGTGTCGCGCATCGCGTCGATGCCGCGCGCGATCGCGGCCAGCGCTTCGCCCACGAGCTCCTCGGCGCTGCGGCCATCGTCGTTGATCTCGGCATCGAGCGCCTCCAGCTGTGCGTCGCTCAGCATCTCGCCGTTCATGTACGTCAGCAGGCGGTCGATGCTTCCCGCGAGATGCCGGAGATGAAAGCCAACTGCCGCAGCGCCGCCGGGGAGGGCCCAGAGCTGCGGCACGGTGAGCCCATTCACGGCCATCGGAACGTCCTCGGCCGCCTGCATGAGCGCGTGCGCGGCGGGCATGACCATCGCGGGCATGCCGGCGATCGGACCGCGCAGCCAGGGCTCAGCCATGTGTGTGCAACAAAATTTACCTCCGTTCCAGTGCGCGATTCAAAGAGAAATCAAATGTACAAAAGACCAGTGCCGCGTCCGCTTCATGCGTCGTCGTCGCTAGATTGCTCGCCATGGGACAGTACAAGCATCACGTGTTCGTGTGTACCTCAGGCGGAACGTGTCCGGGACAGGGAAGCGATCTGGTTTTCGCCGCACTCAAGAAGGGCGCAGCAGCGGCCGGTCTTCAAAACATCGTTCGAGTGAACCACTCGGGATGCATGGGACAATGCGGCAACGGGCCGATGGTCGCCGTGTATCCCGAGGCCGTATGGTACTCACATGTGGACGTCCCAGGTGCCGAGCAGATTCTGCACGAGCATCTCGTGGCCGGTCAGGTCGTCGAGCGATATCGCTACGTCGCACCGCCGGGCGACAACAAGCTCCCCAAATGACGCAGAGTAGTGCAGCATGATGACATCAGACAAGCACGATGAGGGGCCGCGCCACGGCTCACGCGACGGTGGGCGCGACAACAGTTCGCCGCAATCGTATTCCGCGCTTCGATCGCTGGCGGAGCATGGGGTCGACGTCACCGGGTCGGAGTCCGGCACCGAGCTCTCGGCCATGCAGGGCGCGGTCGATGCCTTCCGCCGTGCCGCGGAGACGCTCGCGGGGCGCATTCCGCTCAGCAGCGGCGCTGACGATCTCTCCCGCCATGTCGTCCCCCCGCGAGCGGCCGACGAGACACCCCGCCAGTACGTCGAGCGCCTGAACCGGATGACGGAGCGATTCCGCACGCTCTCGCAGAGCTCGACGCGAGATCGTCTCCGCTAGCGTCCCCCGCTAGCGTCGCTGCGAGCGCTTGAAGTCCCTGCGCGCGAGTTGCTCCTCGACCGCGCGCAAATGACGCGGCCACACGGCAGTCGCGAGTGTGAAGAAGTGTTTGCGGGCGAGGGGGACGGCGGAAAGAAATTCCGCGAGCTTGCGATGCCCCTTGAGTGTGTTGCAGCCCCTGCACGCCGTCACTAAGTTCCCTCCGGACCTGTCTCCGCCGCGCACGCGGGGCTGCACGTGATCGACCGTCAGCTCCTCCGCGGGAAACACTTCTCCACAGTAGACGCAGCGATGTCCGTCGCGCGTGAAGACCTGGTCACGAGTCATGACTAATCCTGTCAATCCACGTCGTGCGCTGATGGGAGCCGCGAAGCGCTACTTTCTCGAGCAGAGCGAAGCAGCACTTCATGCCTCTTCGAACGATGATCCGCCACGACTCACCTTCCGAGCACTAGAGAAGATTGCCATGTCGCGCAGCCGCGAACGCATCCTCAACAATCTGGACGAGATGTACCGCGAGAGCTTCGAGCGCGCCAAGACCACGGGCGACAGCTCACAAATGGCCACGCTGGACTTCGCGTATCGTCGCGAGCAGCTCTACTTCGAGATCCTCCTCGATATCCGTGATGCAATGGAGCGTCGTTAGCCTCGAATGAACCTCTCCAGCGGAGCAATCATCATGATGTCGGCGTTTACGCTTGCGTCGTGCTCCGCTGGCAAGAGCGCTCCCGTCACCCTCGCGGTGGTGAACGCCCGCATCTGGACGGGGAATGCGAAGCGCCCGTGGGCCGACGCGATCGCCGTGCGCGGCGATACGATCGCTGCCGTGGGCTCGAGCGCCGAGATCCGAAAGATGGCAGGCGCGGACACGAAGGTGATAGACGCGCATGGCCAGATGATGGTGCCGGGGTTCATCGACAGCCACGTCCACATCATCAGCGCCGGGCGCGGCCTCTCGTCGGTGAAGCTCCGCGATGCTAGCACGCCGGCCGAGTTCATCGCGCGCATCAAGGCGTACGCGAAGACGATCCCGAAGGGCGCGTGGATCACCGACGGCGACTGGGACCACACGCTCTGGGGCGGCGAGCTGCCGACCAGGCAGTGGATCGACTCGGTGACGCCGGACAATCCGGTGTGGGTGAGCCGCCTCGACGGACACATGGGGCTCGCCAACGGCCTCGCGCTCGCCGCCGCGAAGGTCACGAAGGCGACGCCGGAGGTGGACGGCGGCCTCATCGTGCGCGACAAGTCGGGCGAGCCCACGGGGCTGCTCAAGGACAACGCGCAGGGGCTCATCGACAACACCGTTCCGGATCCGCCGGAAGAAGTCGCCGATCGCGCCTTCGACGCCGCCATGCACTATCTCGCCGAGCGCGGGGTGACGTCGGCGCAGAACATGGGCACGTGGTACGATCTCTCGATCTTCGAGCGCGCGCACAAGGCGGGGCGGATGATCACGCGGATGTACGCGGTCGTGCCGCTCGCGACGTGGGAGCAGCTTCGCGACACCGTCGCCGCGCGCGGGCACGGCGATGAGTGGGTGCGCATCGGCGGGCTCAAGGGTTTCGTCGACGGCTCGCTCGGCTCGCACACCGCGGCGATGCTCCACCCGTTCGACGATGCACCCAGGGACAGCGGGCTGCTCGTCACATCGCCGGAGAGTCTGTACGCGCGCACGTCTGGCGCGGACAAGGCCGGGCTGCACGTAATGGTGCACGCGATCGGCGACCGCGCGATTCGCATTCAGCTCGACAACTATGCGCGCGTCGAGAAGGAGAACGGCCCGAAGGATCGGCGATTCCGCATCGAGCACGCGCAGCACATCGCGCCCGAAGATGTGCCGCGCTTCGGCACCTTGGGCGTGATCGCCAGCATGCAGCCGTACCACGAGATGGATGACGGGCGCTGGGCCGAGCCGATCATCGGGCACGAGCGCTCGAAGACGACGTACGCCTTCAAGTCGATCCTCGACTCCGGCGCGCGCCTCGCCTTTGGCAGCGATTGGTCGGTTGCGCCGCCCACGCCCATCGAGGGGATCTACGGCGCCGTCACGCGCGAGACGCTCGACGGCAAGCATCCCGGCGGGTGGGTCCCCGAGCAGAAGATCACCGTCGAGGACGCGCTGCGCGCCTACACGAGCGGCGCCGCCTACGCCTCGTTCGAGGAGAACATCAAGGGGACGCTCGAGCCCAACAAGCTCGCGGACTTCGTGCTCATCGACCGCGATCTCACGCGGATCCCTCCAGCGGAGATCCGCGACGCGCACATCATGACGACCGTCGTGGGCGGGCGCGTGGTGTACCAGCGCCCGGACTCGGCGCGCTCAGTAGCGAGCGGGTCCTAGCAGGATCGCGTTGAGCACGAGGTGGTCGAGCGACGACCACCATCCGCGGAACATCGGCTCGTTCACGAAACACACCACGTTGCCGCTGCCGAGCTGCTCGTGGATGAGGAACGCCGAGCCGCGCAGCAGCCGCTCGGTGTTTCCGTTGAACACCCATCCCGCGCGCGCGAGCGCACCCGTGGGCGCGAACACCGCCGCGTTCGTGCCGCGCTTGGAGAGCGAGTACACGCGATCGCCATCGAACATCACCGTGAGCCTCGGCGTCGTGTAGCCGTAGGTGAGCCAGCTCGAGCGATCGAGCACGACGTCGAAGTGCGTGCCGGGAAGAGGCGCCAGCTGATCCGGCGACGCCGAGGGGCTCGTCGCCGCGAGTGGATCGTCGGTGCCGTGTACGGTCGCCTGCTGTTGCGACGCACCCTTGGGCGTTTTGATCGCGATGATCTTCGCCGTATCTGGTTTCGCCGCCGCGCCGGTATCCGCCTTCGCCACGCGCGCGCTGGTGAGATCGACCTCCTCGCCGGCCGCCCACGCCGTAGAGCCGCCCATCGTGATAAGCGTGCCCCCCGCTCGCACCCACGCCTTCAGATGCTCGACACCGCTCTTGTCGATCTTCAGGCCGTAGCTGTCCGGCATGATGATGACGTTGAACTTCGAGAGGTCACCGCTCGAGAGCACGCGCGTGTAAATCGGCGTGAACGAAATTCCGTAGCGCTTCTCCAGCGACCACCAAAGTGCGCCGTAGGCCGTCTGACTCACGCCGTCGTCGCCGAGAATCGCGATGCGCGGGAGCACGAGGTTCGCGACCTCCTCCGAGCCCGGGCCGTACTGCGAGATGACGTCCGTGAACGCGGTGGCCGAGGCGACGACCGGCACGCCGCTTTGCTTCGCGAGGTGATCGAGGCGCGCGTGGAGCGTGCTGTCGTTGCGCACTACGCGCACGATGTACGTGCCGCGCGGCCAAAGGCGTCCCGCCACCGACATCGAGTCCGCGCTCACGCCCACGCGGAATCCCTCGTCCAGCAGATGATAGGCGAGGCGCGCGGAGCCGTTGGACTCCGGCGAGAAAAAGTACGCGGACTGCGCGCGCGTGCCTCCGACGATGCCACCGCCAACGTCCAATGGAATCGGGTTTCCTCCGCGCGCTGCGATGCGCGGCAGATCGCTCGGCACGCTCGCCGTGTCGGGAGCTCCAACCGGCGCGTCCGGCGCAGGCGCGACGAGCGCCTCGGCGCTCATCAGCGCCGCATCGTCCGTCCAGTAGGCGCGCACCCCGAAGATCACCGGGAGCGACCACGCGGTCACATCATAGAAGTCGTACGACTCGCCCTGCGCTTCGCTGCCGCGGCGCTGATTGCGCGCGAGCTTGCCGAGCTCCACGTGCACGAACGCGCTGTCGAAGGGCGAGCGGGGCTCGAGAAAGCTGCGCGCCATGATCCCCTGCGGCTGCGCGAGGTCGATCACATACGAGCCCACCGGGAATTTCTGCGCGCTCACGCCGTCGTCGTAGTACGCGTGCGCGCGCGGCGACGAGAGTGCTGCCGTGAGCCGCTGCACCTCGATGCCGCTGCGGAGAAGCGTCGACGCGAGCTGCGCGGCGCGAACGGGATCCGCGTCCGGCACGAGCACGACGCGCTTCATCGCGAGCGTGCGCCCCTCGGCCACCGCGCGCTGGCGGAAGGCCAGGTAATCCTTGAGCCGCGCATCCTTGTTCGCGGCCGTGGTCATGAAGGTCGCGTACGCGGTGGTGTAGTGCTTCGCGATGCCGTCGCGATTCGAGAGCAGCGTGCCATCGGGGCGCCGGTAGAGCAGTCCGCGCCATCCGCCGCCGTCCGTCTCGTACGTCATGCCGATCGCACCGGCGAGCGACGGCCAGGTATCCCAATAGAACGGCCCGAAGAAATCGAAGACGTCGCGCGAGTAATACATCCAGCCGTGCGCGTCGAACGCCGACGCATTCCCCTTGCCGTAGATCTCCATCCACTTCCGGAAGTTGTCGCCCAGATGCTGGTTGAACGCTTCGGAGGTGGGCGGGAAGAAGTAGCTCGCGACGTGCCCGTGCTGGTCGATCGCGACCTGCGGCGGCCAGCGGAGCAGCCCGCGCACGAGCGCGCGCGGCTCGCGCTGCGTTGTCGTCATCACGTCACGGTTCATGTCGAACCGGTAGTGATTGAAGCGTCCCTGGATCGACCACGGCTCGTCGTGCTCACTCGCATCCGGATCCGGACTGCCAACGTTGATCGAGTTGTACCACACGACGAAGCGCTCGTGGCCGTCGGGGTTCGTGCTCGGGTTCAGCACGACGAACACCTTCTTCATCGCCTCGAGCGTCGCGGGGTCCTGCGTGGCGGCGAAGTTGTAGAGCGTCTGCATCGCGGCTTCGAAGCCCGGCGCCTCGTTTCCGTGCACGCTCTCGTTGATCCACATCACGACCGGCGTACGCTCCTCGATCGCCTCGAGCTCCGCCGGCGCGACGCCGCGCGGATCGTTGAGCTTCGCGAGATCGGCGCGGATCGCATCGAGGCGCGCGATGTTCTCGGGCGCCGAGATGAGAAAGAGGCGCATCGTGCGCCGCTCGTTCGTCTGTCCGATCTCCTCCACTTTCACGCGGTCGCTCGCCGCCGCGGCGATCGCGAGCAGCGTCTTCTCCTGCAGCGCGAACTGTGTGTTCACCTCGCCCACCGCGTAGCCGAGTGTCGTCTCGGGGCGCGGAACATCCGCGCGATACGGACCGTGATCGTAGAAGGTGAACGAGCGGTCGTCGCGCACGGAATCGCGGGCGCTCTTCTGCGCGGAGATCGCGGGCGCGCAGGCGAGCAGCAGGGGCAGAACGACGCGGAGTCTCATGAAGGCACGAGCAGGGGGGAGGTGCGGGGTGGAACAAAAAGGTGGACGCCGCCGCGACAGGGTGCAAGAGAACGTCCCTCTCAGAGGCGTAGATGCGACATGCGCCAGGACCACAGCCCTGGCGCACGTCGATCACCTCGTACTGCTCGCTGCGTCCTGCGCCTTGAAGCGCTAGAAGCGCATCAGCTCCGCGTACGCCTTCTTGAAGTCGTCCACCTGCGGCAGGATCGCATCCTCGAGCGCGGGCGCGTAGCCCACGAACGTGTCCGTGCTCGCCACGCGCTTCACCGGCGCATCGAGCCAAGCGAAGCACTCGTCCGCGATCGCCGCCGCGATCTCGGCGCCGTACCCCCACGACAGCGAGTCTTCGTAGCCAACGATCACGCGACTCGTCTTTCGCACGCTCGCGAACACGGTCTCGCGATCCCACGGACTCAGCGTGCGCAGGTCGATCACCTCGACATCCACGCCCTCCTCGGCCGCCTGATTCGCAGCCACGAGCGCGCGTTGCACCGTCGCGCCGTACGTCACCACCGTGATGTCGGCGCCCTCGCGCACCACCTTCGCCTTCCCGAACGGGATCATGAAGTTCGGGCCGGGATAGCACGCCTTGTTGTACGTCTGGCGATACAGATGCTTGTGCTCGAGGAAGATCACGGGATCGTCGCCGCGAATCGCCGTGCGCAGCAGCCCGTTCGCATCGAGCGCGCTCGACGGACAGACCACGCGCAGCCCCGGCGTGTGCGTGAACAGCGACGCCCCCGTCTGCGAGTGATAGATCGCGCCGCGGATGTAGCCGCCGTACGTCGTGCGCACGACCACCGGCGCGCTGAAGGCGTCGTTCGAGCGCCAGCGCATCGTCGCGAGCTCGTCGCGCAGCTGCATGTACGCCGGCCAGATGTAGTCGAAGAACTGGATCTCGACCACAGGCTTGAATCCGCGCAGCGCCAGCCCGATCGCGCGGCCGATGATGTTCGCCTCGGCCAGCGGCGAGTTGTACACGCGCGATCCGCCGAACTCCTTCTGCAGCCCCCACGTCACCTTGAAGACGCCGCCCTTGCCTTTGAGCTTGCCGAGGTACTGCTCGCGCGACACGTCAGCGACGTCCTCGCCGAAGACGAGGATCTTCTCGTCGCGGCGCATCTCGTCCTTCATGCACGCGTTGAGCAGATCGACCATCGTCGTCGGCTCGCCCGCGAACTGCGGATCGTCTTCCGTGTCGAAGTTCTCGCCGCACGGATCGACCTGCGACGAGTACACCCCGTGGTACACAGTGTCGGCCGTCGGCTGCGGCTGCTCGAGCGCATCATCGGTAGCGGCGAGCACGAGCGCGTCGACTTCTTCGCGGATCTTGTTGATCTCGTCCTCAGTGGCGTGCCCCTCGGCCACGAGCCACTTCGGATAGTTCACGATCGGGTCGCGCGCCGCATCCGCCTCGCGCTCCGACGTGGGGCGATACATCACCTCGTCGTCCGAGAGCGAGTGCGAGTACGGACGAATCACGTGCGCGTGCACGAGCGCCGGCCCCTTCCGCTTGCGCGCGTAGTCCACGGCGCGCGTCATCGCCGCGTGCGATGCGACGAAATCGCAGCCGTCGACTTCCTGGATGTAGAGTCCCGGGAACGACGCGAGCAGCTTCGAGACGTTGCCGCCCGGCGTGTTGACCTCCACGGGGACGGAGATCGCGTAGCCGTTGTCCTCGACCAGGTACACCACCGGCAGCCCGAGATTGCACGCGCTGCTCATCGACTCCCAGAACTCGCCCTCGCTCGTCGCCCCTTCGCCGGTGGAGACGTACACCACCTCGTCCTCCACGAAGCCCTCGGTGAGCCCGAGCAACTTGGCGCGCATCGATGCCTCGGCGATCCCCACCGCCTGGAGGAACTGCGTGCCCGTGGGCGACGACGACGACACGATATTGTACTTCTTGTGGCCCCAGTGGCTCGGCATCTGCCGGCCGCCCGATGCGGGGTCAGCGGCGGCGCCCACGGCCTCGTAGAACATCTCGGCCGGCGTCACGCCCTGCTGCAGGCAGAAGGCGCGATCGCGATAGTAGGGAATCGACCAGTCCGAGCCCGAGCGAATCACCATTCCCGCAGCGGTGAGAATCGCCTCGTGCCCCGCGCCGGAGATCTGGAAGAAGATCCGATTCTGGCGCTTGAGCTGGATTTCCTTGTCGTCCATCCGCCGCGACAAATACATGTTCCGGAAGGCGCCGACCAGCTGAGCGGGGGTCAAACCGGTGGCGACCGGGTGGGCAGCGGTTGTGGGCGTGGCCATGTCTCTCCAAATCCTGTGAAATCGACGGTGAAAGATACCTTCCAGCCCGCCATGGATGCCACAAGATTCACCTACCCGGGCCGTGCCGGACACCTTATCATCCGATCCTGGCACTCCGGCCCACTGCAACGACTTTTTCCTGGAGCGGCCCCGACCGCTCACTGGCGGCAATATGCAGGAATCCGGTTCTCCGAACTCGCACTGTATTTTCTGCGACATCATCAAGGGCGCAGCCGAGGTCTCGGTGTGCTACGAGGACTCGCGGGCGATCGCGTTCATGGATGTGCAGCCGGTGAATCAGGGGCACACGCTCGTCGTGCCGCGGCAGCACTACGAATCGTTCAAGGATCTGCCCACCGATCTCGGCATGCACCTGTTCGAGGTGGCGATGCGGCTGAATCCCGTGATTCGGAAGGTGGCGGGCGCGGAGGCGATGAATCTCATCGTGTCGAGTGGAGCGGCGGCGGGGCAGGATGTCTACCACTTCCACATCCATCTGATCCCGCGCCGCGCCGGCGATGGCTTCGATGTCCCGCTGCCGTTTCCGGGCTCGGTGATGCCCGACCGCACGATCCTCGATGCGACGGCGGCACAGATTCTGGCAGCGCTGCGAGACCCGATGCGGCCCACGCCTCGCGTGGCGCCGGCAGTCGCGAAGAAGTAGCTAGCGTCCCGCGCGCACGCCGGCCACTGCGGCGGCCAGCGTCTGTGCGGTTTCGCTGAGCTCCGTCGCCGCGCTGTTCAAGGAGTCGATCGCGCCTTCCTGCTGCGTACTGGCGCCGGCGACGGCACCGGTCTCCGACGCCGCACGCGTCGCCTCCTCCTTTGCCTCCGCGAGCGCGCGCGCCATCACGCCGGAGCGTCCCGCGCTCTCCTGCGCCGCGTCGACGATGCGATGTCCCGCCGAGGCAACGGCCTCCGACGCGAGCACGATGCGATCGAGCTCGTCGACCCAGTCGGCGCTCGCATCCGCGACGGAGAGCACCTCGGAGCGCGTACGCTGCATGAGTGCGACGGCTCGGTCGAGCGTGAGGCGAATGTCACGCACGGCCTTGTCCATCCCTTCCGCTTCCGACGCGCTGCGATCGGCGAGCTCGCGAATCTCGCGCGCGACCACCGCGAAGCCGCGCCCGTGCGCGCCGGCGCGCGCGGCTTCGACGGCCGCGTTGAGCGCGAGCAGTCCGGTCTGGTCGGCGAGCTCGGTGATCGTCTGCCCGAACTTCTGCACCGCCTCCGAGATCTCCCGCAGTCGCGATACCTGATCCGCGCCCTGCTGCACGACAGCTGCGGCCGCGGTGAGCTGCATGCGCGCCTGCTCCGTCGCGCCGCGCACCCCGCGCGCGTCGGCGAGCATCTGCCCGCCGCTCTGCTGCGTCACGCGCCCTTCCGAGACTGTGCTGTCGGCAATGACCTGCGAATTGCGCGCGCCCTCCGCGCCGCGCGAGAGCGTCTCGGCGAGATTGCGCACCGTCGCCGCGAGGCGCCGCGCCGTCTCCGCGCTCTCCTGCGCCGAGGCGTGCAGCTGCTGCGTGGTAGCCGTGATCGACTCCACGTGCGACGTCATGTCCGCGGAAGCCGTGACCACCGGCTGGATCAGCTTGTCGAGCGACAGCGAGAGGGCGAGCTGCGGTGCGATGTACTCGAGCAGCGAGGCATCGTGAATGCGATACATCTCGACCCGCGAGTGCCGCACGGTCCAGATGCCGGCGAGCCGCTCGCCGTACATGAGCGGCAGCACGATCTGCGAGCGCTGCGACACTTCCTTCGGCCGCTGTGCTTCGGGAAGTGCGAGGTCGGTAATTGCGTGACCGGCGCGAATCGCTGCGCCGACCATCCCCTCCTTGGCCGAGATGCGCGTGCCCACCGGAACATCCGGCGACGTATCGACGACTGAGACGAACTCGTCGCGCTCGGCATCGTACGAGGCAATCCCCATATGCTCCCACGGCACGAGCGAGCGCGTGAGTCGCTGGATGTCGTCGAGCGCGCTGTGCAGCTCGGGGCGCGCGCTCATCGCGCTCGTGAGGCGCTGCACGAGGAGCAGGCTCTCCCCCACGGCGGACTGCCGCACCAGCCAGTGCATGAGCACGGCGACGAGCGTGAGCACGAGCGCGCCCGCGATCGTCGAGCGTGGCGACGACTGGCTGTACGCGAGACGGAGCGCGCCAAGCGCAAGCAGCGTCGCGAGCACCGCGACGGTGCTCTCCCAGCGCGCGGTGAGCTTCGCATCCACCCAGGCGATTGCGGGCGAGAGCTTGAGCTGCAGATAGAACGTGCCGTTCACCGTCAGCAGGTACAGCGCGATCATGAACCCGAGTCGCCACGCATTGGTGGAGGAGAATGCGGCGAGCCCGAGCCTTCCGCTCAGTAATCCGTAATACGCGTAGCCGGCGATGGAGCCAGCGGTGAGAAAGTGCCCGGCGTTGCTGAGGGCATTACGCAGCGGCAGCCGCCGCACGACCGCGTCGCCGAGGATGATCCCGAGCGCGGCGACGAGCGAGCCCGCAGCCCAGTCGAACGCAATGAGTGCCGCGATGCCGGGACCGACAGCGAAGCTCGCGAACCCCTTTCCTGGAAGTGGTATTCCGAACACGCGCGTCGCCGCCGCGATGAGCAGCAGCAACAGCGCCCCGAGGAACGGGAAGGGCTTCGCGTAGTAGTTGAAAGCGAGTCCGAGCGCGACGGCGAGCGTGCCAAAGGCGAGCACGCACATGCGCACGATCTCGTCGGTCACCCAAGAGCTACGTGCCGGGGACGAGCTGGAGCTGGGGATCTCGAGAGGCGACGTCGTCATTGTAAACAGTGGACGCGCGGTTACTTAGGCGCGTCACGACGGCATTGCCGCAAAACCGGCTAGTAGTCCACCGGCCTAAGGTAGCTCTCGCCGATCGCCGTGCCGCTCAGCATCGCGACCGTGGACAGCCGGCGCTTCCAGTGCGTGGAATCGAGGCGCTTTCGCACCACGGTCACCTCGTCGCTGTCGAAGCCGCGCGCGATCAGGTCGTCGATCGAGAAGCCGCTCAAAATCCAGTGGAGGATCTGGTCGGCGCGCTCGTAGGTGATGCCGAGATCGCCCTCGTCCGTTTGCCCGTGCACGAGATCGGCGGTGGGCGGCTTGTCCACGATCGGCGCGGGCACGCCCAGATGCTTCGCCAGCTCGCGAAGCTGCGTCTTGTAGAGATCTCCCAGCGGATTCACCGGTGGCGAGTCGTCGCCGTGCCAGGTGAAGTAGCCGAGCAGCCGCTCCGTCTTGTTGCTGGTACCGAGCGGAAGGGCCTTGTAGCGCGCGCCCAGATCGAAGTTGACGATCATGCGCACGCGCGCCATGACGTTGCCGCGGCGCGTGGCATCGGCGTCGGGCTCGTGGGCGAGGTAGCCGTCGACGGCGGCGCTGATGTCGATCGTGCGACTTTCGATGCCGAGCGCATCGATGACGAGCTGCGCGTGCGAGAGGCTCTCGGCGCTCGACGTCTTGTACGGCATCCGCACGCCCACGACGTTCTCGGCGCCCAGCGCGCGCACGGCGAGAAAGGCCGTGACCGCGGAATCGATGCCGCCGGAGATGGCGACGATCCCCTTCTTGAAGTCGCGCTGATTGAGCTCGTCGCGGATGAAGCTGATGAGCCATCCCTCGGTGAGCGCCGCGTCGATCGAGAGCGGCGACGGCGCGCTGCTCGCGCGCGCGTCCACCTGCACGACCTCGAGATCGCTCGCGCGCGACTTGGGCTTCTTTGCGCCGGCGGTCGCGTGCTTCGCGCTCCTGGTGGAAGGCGCCGGATCGTACTCCAGCTCCGGCGGCGTCTCGGCGCGAATGTGCTCGAGGTTGTCGATCAGGTGCGGCATCTGCGTCTCGAGATCGGCGAGCAGCGGCATCTCCGCGCGCGCGCGGGCGAGGTCGCCGAGGTCGATGGGCGCGGCGACGAGCGCCTCGCGCCAGAGCGGCCCGCGCACGCGCACCTCGCCGCTCGGGCCGACGATCGTGGCGCCGCCCGGGAAGGACTTTCCGCCCTCGTTGGCCACGAGATTCGCAAACGACACGAACACTCCGTGCTCCTCAGCGATGTCGCGCACGAGGCGATCCCACCGCGCGACGCTCGCGGGCCCCGGAATCGCGTCGTCGCGCGGATGGACGCCGCGCGCGGGCGCCGCGGAGGAGATGAAGATCATCGTCGCGCCGTCGAGCGCGAGCAGCGTACCGGGGAGCGAGTGCCACGCGTCTTCGCACACGAGCAACGCGAAGCGGCCGAAGGGTGTGTCGAAGGCGCGAATGTCGTGTCCGCGCTCGACGAAGCGCTCCTCGTCGAACAGCCCGTAGGTGGGCAGAAAGTTCTTGCGATGTACGTGGCGGATGAGCGGCGCATCGCCGCCGAGCCGCACCCAGAGCGCGCTGTTGTAGAGGATACTGTTCCACTGCTCGTAGAATCCGATCGCGACCTCGAGCGGGTGCGCTCCGGCACCGGCGGCGAGATACATGCGCTGCAGATCGCTGGCGAGCGCGCCGGCCGTGCGCGCGTGCTCGCGCACGCCACCTTCGAGGAAGTAGCCGGTGAGCGCGGATTCTGGGAGGTGCAGCACGTCCGGCCGCGGCTCCAGCGAATCGAGCTGCGCGAAGATGTCGCCCAGCCGCGAGAGATTCACTTCATATTCCCCCTTGCCCGGCGAGAATTGGAGCGTGGCCAGCTGGAGGATGTGCGGCATGTCTGAAAGATGAGTGTATAAGAGGTAGAGGGGTAGCGGCGACCGCCGCGCGCCTCGGGTTAACTTCTCAGCCCTTCGTTTCGTCATTTGGATATGCATCTGCGCCTTTCAATCGCTCGCGCCTCCACCGCTGCCACAATAGCACTTCTCGCTGCCGGCGCCGTCGCGCCGGCAGGTGCGCAGACGGCGAGCGAGGCGTGGCAGATCGTGCCGCAGCCGCAATCGTCGCTCGTGCTCGCGCGCGACGGCCAGCTGATCGGCGAGCTGGGTGCGCAGCTGCGCGTGAGTGTTCCGATTCACACGCTCCCGCTGTACGTGGGGCAGGCGTTCATCGCGGTAGAGGACCAGCGCTTCTACAAGCACGACGGCGTCGACGTCGTGGGCATGGCAGCGGCGTTCAAGGACGCGCTCCGCGGCCACGTGCGCGGCGCGAGCACGATCACGCAGCAGCTCGTCGGGAACATGCATCCCGACATCATCGATCGCGCCGACCACTCGATCGGGCGCAAGATCCACGAGCAGAACGCCGCGCGGGAGATGGAGCGGCACTACGACAAGGCGCAGATTCTCGAGGCGTATCTCAATCAGATCCACTTCGGGCACGGGTGGTACGGCATCGAGGAGGCGGCGCGCCACTACTTCGGGATCCCGGCCGCGCGACTCTCGCTTGCGCAGGCAGCGACGCTCGCGGCGCTGCCCAAGGGGCCGGCGCTCTTCGATCCCGTGCGTCACCCCGATCGCGCGCGCGAGCGCCGCGATCTCGTGCTCTCGCTCATGGCGCAGCAGGGCTACGTGACCGCCGCCGCGGCGGCCGCCGCGAAGACGGAGCCAATCGTCACCGCGCCAGGCGGAGGGATGTCCGCTGCGCCGTACGTCGTCGACGTCGTGCGGCGCGAGGCCGAGGCGAACGGCATCGCGATCATGAATGGCGGATACCAGGTGACGACGACCATCGATGCGCAGCTCCAGACGCTCGCGGCCGACGCGCTCGCCTCGGGGCTCGCGCGCGCCGAGGCGCGTCCGGGCTACAATCGCCCGAAGTACGCGGCGCGCGCCGCCGGGAGCAGCGACTACCTCCAGGGCGCGGTCGTCGCGATCGATCCCGAGAATGGCGATGTGCTCGCGTTGGTCGGCGGGCGCAACTACGCCGATTCGCGCTTCAACCGCGCGCTCAATGCGCTGCGGCAGCCCGGCTCCGCCTTCAAGCCGATTGTTTACGCCACCGCGCTCGCGGACACACTCACCGCGAGCTCGATCGTCTTCGACACCGCGCTCGCGGTGCCGCTCGATCGCAACGGCGTCTACCGTCCGCGCAACGACGACGGACAGTTCCTCGGCCCGATGACGCTGCGCGACGCGCTCACCCGCTCGCGGAATCCGGTGGCAGTGCAGCTCGGAATGGCCGAGGGGATGGATACGATCGCGGCGCTCGCGCGTGCGCTCGGGATCACGACGCCGATCGCACCCTTTCCGTCGAGCGCGATCGGCGCGAGCGCGGCGCGGCCGATCGAGATGGTCGCGGCGTACGCGGCGTTCGACAACGATGGCTCGAGTGTGACGCCGCGCTTCGTGCACCGCCTCACCGATGCGAGCGGGCGGCAGGTCTTCACGGAGCGCAGCGCCGTGCGCGATTCGGTGCTCGATCCGCGCGTCTCATTCATCGTGCGCGACATGATGCGCGACGTCGTCTCGCGCGGCACCGCGACCTCGGTGCGGCGGTACGTGCCCGAGAACATCGAGGTCGCGGGGAAGACCGGGACGACGAACAACAACACCGATGCGTGGTTCATCGGCATGACGCCGGAGATCGTCGCGGGGGTGTGGGTGGGCTTCGACAAGCCGGTGCCGATCGCGCCGGGCGCTGCGGGCGGCTCGCTCGCCGCGCCGATCTGGGGCGACATGATCGGGCGCTACTATCAGTCGCGCGGCACCGGCGAGTGGAATCTCCCCGCGGGGCTGGTGGCGGTGGACTACGATCGCGACAAGCTCGCGCCGGCGGACAGCACGACGCTCCCCGATCGCCGCTACACGGAGTACTTCCTCGAGGGCACGCAGCCGGGCGATCCGTGGGCGCTGTTTGCGAATGGGCCGATAGTGTTTTAGGGGGGAGTAGGAGTTTGGGAAAGCGAGGAGTAACTGCTTACTGCGTTCACGAATCAAACCAATAAAAACGAATCGAACCTGGCGCTGGGCGAGGTCGGCCCGCCGAGCGCCGGGTTCGATTGATTTTTTTTGGTTGATTCGTGTCCGCAGTAGGCAGTATCCGTTCGTGTCCGTCTCCCTCCGTTCGTGTCCGTATCCAATCGTTAGTGCTCGCCCGCGCGACTGCTCGCCCCTCCTCGCTTGCCAATTCAAACCCTTTCCCACACCTTAGTGTCTAACCTAAGACACTTAGTGGAGAGGCGACATCATGGCCCTGCTCAAAGGAACGCTCGATGTGCTCGTCCTCAAGACGCTGTCCTGGGGCCCGATGCATGGTTTCGAGATCACGGCGTGGCTCGAGCAGCGCTCGAACGGACGTCTCGATGTCACTGACGCCGCGCTGATCCAGGCGCTCCACCGACTCGAAGCGCGGGGGTTGCTGAGCGCTGAGTGGGGCGAGAGCAAGAATGGGCGGCGCGCGCGCTACTACAAGCTCACGGCCGACGGGAAGGCCCACCTCCGCACCGAGTCCGCAGCGCTCATCGACTACGTGCACGCGTTGACCACGGTGCTCTCGACGAGGTCGGTGCATGAGTGACCAGTCGAGCGCCCGCGCCGGCGGCGTTCGCGATGGCGTTCGCCGCCTCTTCCGCATCCCGCCGCACACACCTGCGCTCGCTGCCGCCGAGGCGAGCGATGAGTTGCGCGCCTTTCTCGATGACCGCGTCGAGCACCTGATCGCGCGGGGCATGTCGCCGGAAGCGGCGAGCGCCGAAGCGCTCCGGCGCCTCGGCTCCCCGCTCGGCGACGCGCGCGAGCAACTCCGCGATTCGGCAGTGGCGCGCGAGCGCACCGTTCGCAAACGCCAGTGGTTCGAGGAGCTCGCGCAGGACCTGCGCTTCGCCGTTCGCACCCTCCGGCGCGACAGAATATTCACCGTCAGCGCCATCGCCATCATCGCACTTGGCCTCGGCGCCAGCGCCACCGTCTTCAGCGTCGCCGATGCGCTGCTCGTCCGGCCGCTCCCCTTTCGCGATCCCGACCAGCTCGTCTGGATGGCGAACGGCACGGAAAGCGGAATGACGGATCAGACCTCCCAGGTGAATCACCTGCAGGCGTTGCACGTCCAGGATCGGTTGTTCGCGGACGTCGCCGGATACTTCGCGTTCTACGGCATCGGCGACGCGAGCCTCGTGCGCAACGGCGATGCCATTCGCCTGAGCAGTGTCCCGGTGACGCAGAATTTCTTTCCAATGCTCGGTGTGCAGCCGGTGCTCGGCCGCTCATTCACCCGGGAAGAGAGCGCGTCGGATACCACCAATGCCGTGATGCTCAGCTACACGCTCTGGCAGCACGAGTTTGCGTCGGATCCGACAATCGTTGGCAAGAGCATCACGTTGAACAATGCTCCACAGACAGTCGTTGGCGTGCTGCCGTCCACATTCGATTTCGGATCGGTCTTCGCACCAGGAACGCGGATCGACCTCTTCGTTCCGTTCCCGCTCACCGAAGCCAAGGATCGACAGGGAAATACGCTCGCACTCATCGGCCGTCTCAAGCCGGGGGCAACGATGGCCGCTGCAGCCGCGGAGCTCGCCGCTCTGGCACCAGGAATCACCGCGGCACATCCCGATCGAAACGCGTTCACGCCTCACATCAGCACTCTTCGCACGCACGTCGTCGGACAGATTCATTCAGCGCTCGTGATGCTGGCTTTCGCCGTAGGGACGGTGATGCTCATCGTCTGCGCGAATCTCTCCAACCTGTTGCTCGTTCGCGCGACTGCACGCCGCAAGGAGATGGCAATTCGCGCGGCCCTCGGCGCTGGGCGGCGTCGCCTCGTGCGCCAGATGCTCACCGAGAGTGTGCTGCTCTCCGCCGCCGGCGCGGCGATGGGGCTGATGCTCACCCTTCTCGGCACACGTGCAATCGCGCGCCTGCAAACGGTGAATCTGCCATTGCTGAGCGACGTACACGTCGATGCGCTCTCGTTCGCGTTCATCGTGTGCCTCGCCTTGCTCGCGGGGCTCGTGTTCGGGATGGCGCCCGCTCTGCAGCTGAGCGAGTTCGCCGTGCACGACGCGCTGAAGACGTCGGGACGCGGCAGCACGGACAGCAAGAGAGGACGCTGGATGCGCACAGCGCTGGTGGTGAGCGAGATCGCGCTCGCGTGCGTGCTGCTCGTGGGATCGGGACTGCTCATCCGCAGTTTTCTCAAGCTGCTCGACGTCGATCTCGGCTTCCGACCAGACATGGTGACGGCGATTCGCATCGATCCCGATCAAGACGTGTTCGCGTCGCAGGCCCGGTTCGTGGCCTATGTGAACGAGGCGCTGCGACTCACGAAGGCGTTGCCCGGGGTTCAGGCGGCCGCCATCGCCGACGGTCTGCCGCTCGGCAGGAATCGCACGTGGGCGGTGAGGGCTCAGGGAGTGAGCTACAAGGAGGGACAGAATCCGGTGGCATACATCCGCCTGGCGACCGATGGCATTGTGAGCGCGATGGGGATGCAGCTCATCGCCGGACGGGACATCGAAGCGACCGATGATTGGTCGAGCGAGCGTGTGGTGATGATCAACGAGACGGCAGCGCATAGGCTCTGGCCCGGTCAGGACGCAATCGGCAAGATCGCGATGATCGACACGGCGCGGCGAGTCGTCGGCGTGGTGCGCGACGTGCGCCACCTGAGTCTCGATCAGGTTTCCGGGCTCGAGGTCTACATCCCGTATCGGCAAATCAGGGATTACCCGACGGTCGACCTCATCGTTCGGAGCGCACTGCCCGCAGCACCGCTCGCGAAGAGCATTCGCACCGCGCTGGCGCCGATCGCGCCGAACGTCGCGCTCAACGAAGTGCAGACGCTCGGGCAAATCGTCGATCGCTCCGTGTCACCGCGCCGGTTCTTCACGATGCTGCTCGGCGCATTCGCCGCCTTCGCGCTCGCGCTCGCGTTGTTCGGGATCTACGGTGTGATCTCCTACACCGTCGCGCACCAGCAGCAGGAGATCGGCGTGCGCATGGCGCTCGGAGCCTCGCAGGGCATCGTGCAGCGACAAATTCTTCGCGACACGCTCGAGCTCGCGATCGTCGGCATCGTGTTGGGCACTGGCGCGTCCTGGATCGTGGCGAGATTGCTGCGCAGCCAGCTGTTCGGCGTGAGCTCCACCGATCCGGCGACGTTCATCGCGATGATCGCCGTCGTGACGGGGGTCGCGCTCGTGAGCGGCTACCTGCCGGCCCGGCGCGCGTCGCGCATCGATCCGTGCGTGTCGTTCCGATCGGGCTGAGCGGCGACCGCTCAGCGGCTACGCCCACGTGCCGGGTTAGCGCGAGCTCTTCGCGAGCGGGTGCGCTTCCGTGTTGAAGACGTGATCCCGCAGATTCACGGTACTGGGCGCTGCAAAGAGCAGATACAAATACTTGAGTGTTTCCGCCAGAAAGTAGCTCTCCATGTCATCGCGTTGCGTGTGCGTCCGCACGCCAGAGAGTGCTGCGTACCCAGCATCGGTCCTGCAGCACGCGATGAGGTCGCGCAGAAACGTGCGGCCCATCTCGCGATAGCGCTCGTCGCCGGTGAAGTGATGGAGATAGTACGCAGACTCGATGATCTCCGGGCGCAACTCGTAGCCATCGTCCACGATCGTCATCGACCGGTAGTCGATCGTTTCCGGCTCGACGCCAAAGGTCGTCCACATCTTGAACGTCGATGTCTGCAGTCGGCGGGCCTGACCGAGATCGCCCGAGAGCGCGAGCGTGCCGGGGAAGAAGGCTGCCAGCGCCTCGAAGTGGTGACTCAGTCGTGCGCCGCTGTACATGTTCGTCTGCCCATACCAGAGGCCACCGGACACGTCCTCGGCCAGGTACTCGTTCACGGCGCGCGCGCTGGCCTCCCACATTCGTTTGCAGTCCTGATCACCGAAGAGCAGCCACGCCTTGAGCAAATACTCATAGTAGGAGTCGATACCGCCGCCGATGTGGCTGGTGCTATCCGACCAGACGCCAGTCTCGACGTTGATGGCGGAGCCCACGAGACCGAGTGGAGACCGACGTGCATAGAGCGCGAGCATGGCCCGCTTGGCCTTGTCGTAGTAAACCGGATTTCCGGTGAGGCGGCTCAACGTTCCGAACTCGAGCAGCAGCGTGCCCACTTCGGCGGGGTTCGTGTGCGGATTGCGCACTTTCCCGGTCTTGAGATTCACCTCCACATACGGCATTCCCGTGGGGGAGTTGAACGCCGGAAGGAGCCGCGTGCCCAGATCCTGTGCGAGCTGCAGAAGGCGCTTGTCTCCGCTGAGCTGGTAGCCGCTGAGCAGGCCGCCCAGCAGGCGGATGGTGATCTCGAAATTCTTGACGTAGATGTCCTGATCGAACGAGAGCGTCGTGTCGATCAGCTCACGTGCATCGCGCGCCTCGTCCACCAATCCCATCAGGATCATCGTGTCGAGCGCATCGACGGGTGTCATCAACAACGAGTGACCGTACCAGTCGTGATAGCTCTTGCTCAGCGGCAACAGCTCATCGTGGCCCCAGGCGTAGCGCCGGTAGCCGCTCCACGCGTGCACGAACTCCCGTCGCACAGCGGCCGCCGTCACCGAATCGGCGGTTGCGGCCACAGTCGCGCGGGCACTCGTACCCTGCGCGCGACAAGGTGATGAGGCGAAGATCGCGCAGAGTGCGATGACGGCGCAGTGCAATTCACGCATACGGGATGAAGGCGTAGAGTGGCGTTTCGCTCGAGTGGGCTCGCGAGACTACGTTGATGCCTTGTCGTCCGGAACATCGGAGCTGGTTTCGAGCGCCAGCTGCGAGGTGATCGCCTCCATCTGCCGCGCGCGCAATCGCGCCCACCCTGGCAGGCGAAGCACCCCGTTGGCGATCGCTGCAATCCCGGCCAGCGACAGAGTCGCGATAGCCGGTACTGTGCCGCCCAGGTTGCCGGAGAACACCCCGGCGATCGCCGCGATCCCGCTGACTCCGACGAAGGCGGCGCCGACGCGCATCGACGCGAGGGAGGCGCCCCTCGTCGTCGTGAGGCGAAGTCGATGCGCGTCCCCGATCGGCTCGAGTAGCGCCTGCAGATTCCCGTTTGTCCACTGACGAAAGGAGCCGCTCGAGCTCACCGTTCCGCGCGCCTGAAACACCTCGCGCAACTCGACGACGAGCTTATCCCACTCCGCCTCACTGAGTCGCCGGCCGAGCGCGATCGTGCGCTCGACTCCAATCGGAAGGCCGAGGATCGTCCGTGCTCCCACCGTCGGACGAATCTCCAACGACCGGGCAGCGCTCTCCATGGCCTCGGGCGAGATGCCGACCTGGCGGCCAATGTCCTTCAGCTCAGCGAGGGTCATCCCCTCGTTGCGCGCGGCCTGCGCGGGCAGCGCCTGCGGCCCCTCCGACGCCTTCCGGAAGATCTCCGCGGCCTCATCATCGTCGTATCGGCGGTCAGTCATGTTGCCGATATAGTCGCTCGCGCACCGCGCAGACGCAAATTCGCCTCGTACTCACGTGACGCGACGCTGCCTGGCGGGGTGTTCATGGAGTCACGCCGATCTTCAGTTTCTTGATGACACCGCAAAGGAGAGCTCGCATGGGAAAGTCCCTCGTCACGGCGATCGTTGCAGTCTGCCTCCTACTCGGGTGCAGCGACGCGACCTCGAGCACCGCAGCCGCAGTGAGCGGGAGTTGGATGCTTCAGGAGAGAATTGTCGGCAGCTCCTTCCTCATGACGCTCGTTGCCGATGGAAGCGCGATCTCGGGAACTGGTGCGTTTCAGGGGGAGGTTGGCCTGGGAGGAAGCTCGATTGTCACCGGTTCCGTGACAGGGAGCGAGGTGAATCTTGATTTCACCCTCACGACGGTGCTGGCAGACACGACGATCACTGGCACCGCGCACTTCACCGGAAGGCCGCGCCTCGGAGTGCTGAGTGGTACGATGCAGTCCGGGGTCGAGTCTCCGTCCAATCCTCCCGTGCCGGCGGTCTTCGTCCGCTACTGAGAGCGGAGACGTCGTCACCGATTGAGTGTCCAAAAAAAAGCGCCGCGGCACATCGCCGCGACGCTTCTCTTCTCTGTATGCCCTCAGCCACTTACACCGTGGCGTGAACTTCCACGTGCTCGTCCGGATCTTCCACGAACCGCGGCGCCGGCGGAGGTGAGCTGTTGCCGTCCGGCTCCAGCGCAATCGCGAACACCTCGTCGAGCGTGCTCACCGTGTGGAAGGTGAGACTCTTGCGAACCTCCTCGGGAATGTCTTCCATGTCCGCCTCGTTTTCCTTCGGCAGGATGATGGTCGTGATTCCCGCGCGGTGCGCGCCGAGCACTTTCTCTTTCAGCCCGCCGATCGGCAGCACTCTGCCGCGCAGCGTCGCCTCACCCGTCATCGCCACGTCCTTGCGAACGCGCCGGCCCGACATCGCCGACACGAGCGCCGTGGAGATCGAGACGCCGGCAGACGGACCGTCCTTCGGAATCGCTCCCGCCGGAACGTGCACGTGCACCTCGATCGATCCGAGCTTGTCGGTCGGGATGTGGAGCTGAATCGCATGCGTCGCCGCATACGTGAGCGCCGCCCGCGCCGACTCCTTCATCACATCGCCAAGCTGCCCCGTGAGAATGAGCGACACGTTCCCCCAACCTGTTGCCTGCACCTCGCCATCGGGCGAGGCCGACGGTGCGTAGAGCCGGCGAATCGCCGCCTCGACGAACATGATGTCGCCGCCCATGGGTGTGTAGTACATCCCCGTCGCCACGCCGACCTCGTTCTCCTCGGCCGCATGCTCCGGGTGCACCTTCGGGCGTCCCAGCAGCTCGCGAACATCCGCGGGCGTGATGGTGAGCGACTCGATCTCCTTCGCCGCGATCTTGCGCGCGACTTTCCGCGCGACCGCGCCCACCTGCCGCTCGAGCTGGCGCACGCCGCTCTCGCGAGTGTAGCGCGTCACGATCGAGGCCACGGCGTCATCGGTGAACGACACGCCCTTGTCCTTGAGCCCCGCCTCTTCGAGCTGGCGCGGCACGAGATACGTCTTCGCGATCTCTGTCTTCTCGCGCTCGGTGTAGCCCGAGAATTCCACGACCTCCATGCGATCCAGCAGCGGCGCCGGGATGTTCTGAATGAAGTTCGCCGTCGCGATGAAGAGCACTTCGCTCAGATCGAAGGGAACGTTCAGATAGTGATCGGTGAAGCTGTCGTTCTGCGCAGGATCGAGCACCTCGAGCAGCGCGCTCGAGGGATCGCCCTGATACGACGTTCCGAGCTTGTCCACCTCGTCGAGCAGGAACACTGGATTCTTCGTCCCCGCCTGCTTCATCCCCTGGATGACGCGTCCCGGCATCGCGCCCACGTACGTGCGCCGATGGCCGCGAATGTCCGCCTCATCGCGCGCGCCGCCGAGTGCCGCGCGGATGTACTCGCGTCCGAGCGAGCGCGCGATCGACTTCGCGATCGACGTCTTGCCCACGCCCGGCGGTCCGACGAAGAGCAGAATCGGTCCCTTCGCCATCGCGCGCGACTTCACTTCCTTCGCGTCGGTGATTGGACGGTCTTCCCCATCCCCCGGGATCTCCTTTGGGAGCACGGTGTCTGGGATCTCGTTGAGTTCAGCCTTCAGCTTCGACGTGGGAATCTCACCCGTGCGCTCGGCTTCCTCCGCCAGCTCCTGCGCGCGCAGCTGACGAACGGCGAGGAACTCGAGCACCCGGTCCTTCACGTCCGGGAGTCCGTAGTGATCCTCGTCGAGCACCTTGCTCGCGTGGCGCAGATCGAGATTGTCGTCGGACCGCGTGCTCCACGGCAGCTCGGCAACCCACTCGAGGTACGTGCGGATGACCTGCGCCTCCATGGACTCGCGTCCCGAGCGCTCGAGACGGCCGAGCTCGCGCTCGACCTCCTGACGCGCTGACTTCGGCAGATCGAGCTTGGTCAGCTTCTCGCGAAGCTCCTCGATCTCACGGCTCTGGTCGTCGTCGCCGAGCTCTTTCTGGATCGCCTTCATCTGCTCGCGCAAGTACATCTCGCGCTGGCGCGTGCCGAGCTCCTCCTGCACCTGCGACTTGATTTCCTCCTGCGCCTCGAGCAGCCCGATCTGACGCTGCACGTGCACGAGCACGCGACGCAGCCGCTCTTCGACGCTCAGCGTCTCGAGCAGCCCCTGCTTTTCGGCAACGGACAGCTCGATGTAGCCAGCCACGAGATCGGCGAACTTGCCCGGCTCGGTGACGGAATCGAGAACCTGGTGTACGACCTCTTCGGGGAGTCCGCGCTTCTCGCCCAGCTCCGCTGCGCGCTCGCGAATTTCCTTATGAAGTGCTTCGAAGGCGCTGTCGTGTTCGTCCAGCGCATTCATGTCATCCACCTGCACCGTCACTGCGGCGAGGTAGTTGTCGATTGTGGAATATTGGAGTGCGGTTGCGCGCTGCTCGCCCTGAAGCAACAGCTGCACGCCACCGAGTCCGCGCTGCACCTGACCGATGCGCGCGATCACTCCCATGGAATAGAGATTGTCCTGAGTAGGCTCGTCCGCGTTGTCGCGTTGCGCGACGGCGAATACGAGCCGGTCGCCCTTGAGCGCTGCCTCGATCGCTCGGAGCGTGCCTGGACGCCCGGCCGCGATCGGTGCAGTGAGCCCCGGGAATATGACCGTTCCGCGAAGCGGAAGTACTGGCAGTGTTTGACGTTGCGCCATTATGTCGACCTTGTTGTAAGACATCATCGGAAGCCTTACGAGGCTCCGGATTACTTGATCAAGACGATGTGCCTGGAAGTCGTTCCGCGGGCACGGATGCAGCACCAAACAGGCCATGGAGGCAGACTTGCAACTTCTACCCGTCGCTTTGACGTAGTGTCCCTGCCAGCGAGGCCGATCATCTTTTCAGATCGTGCAGCCAATGGTACACTAAGCAGACTCTATTCCTCCCGGAGGGCCGTGTCCCCGAGGGCTTCTTGTTCCCCCCAGGGGTTCTCGAGTGCCTGATCCCACCGCCGTACCTGCGGATGCGGAGATTCGAGCTGTAGCCGAGCGCGCGTTGTCCGCGAATTATGAGCTCGATAGTGAGCTCGGACGCGGCGGCATGGGCATCGTTTATCGCGCGAAAGATCGCCGACTCAAACGACTGGTAGCGATCAAACTGCTGCCGCCGGAGTTGGGGTTCCGAAGCGAGATCAAGACGCGCTTTTTGCGCGAGGCCGAAACCGCGGCGCAACTGAGCCATCCGAACATCGTGCCGATCTACAGCGTCGATGAGCGTGATGGACTCGTGTATTTCGTCATGGCGCTCGTCGAAGGGCCGACGCTCGCGAAGAAGATGTACGAGGATGGCCAGTTGCCGGTCGACGACACGCGGCGGATGCTGCGCGAGGTCTCCGACGCACTCGCCTACGCGCACGCGCGCGGCGTGATCCATCGCGACATCAAGCCCGACAACATCCTGCTCGACAAGGAGAGCGGGCGCGCGATGGTGACGGACTTCGGAATCGCGCGCGCGATCCAGGAAGGGTCGGACTCGCGCCTTACCGCGACAGGCGTTGCGATTGGCACGCCGGCGTTCATGTCGCCGGAGCAGGCCGCAGGCGATCGCGAGATCGATGGCCGCACGGATCTCTACGCGCTGGGCGTCGTCGGCTATCAGATGCTCGCGGGGCGGCTGCCGTTCCAGGCCGCGACCACGGCCTCGATGCTCATGAAGCAGATCACCGAGCGTCCGACGCCGGTGAATCACCTGCGCTCGGACTGCCCGCACGATCTCGCCGCGACGATCATGTCGCTGCTCGAGAAGGAGCCGGAGAACCGTTTGCCGAGCGCGATGGCGTTGTCGCGCGCGCTCGCGGGCGACACGACGGCGATTCCCGCGGTCACGGAATCCGCGCCGCCGCCGCGCACATCGCAGCAGGACTGGCAGCGTCCGTTCGAGACGGCGCCCTCATCGCCGCTTCCGGCGACGCGCACGGGCGGCGTGATGCACTATCAGGCGACGAGCGAGGAGATGGCGCGGTGGATGGCGCCGGAGGTGCGGAAGTTCCGCGCGAGCTTCGGCACGTTCGCATTCGTGAACGCGGTGATCGTGCTCTTCTCGATCTTCGGGCACGCGGATCTCTACGTCATCACAGTGTTCTGGTCGATGCTGATGGCGTTCAAGTACTCGAAGCTCTGGAATGCGGGCTACGATTGGCGCGACGTGTTCCGCCAGCCGCGCGACCGGCGGCTCGTGGACCTCGCGGGCGAGACGATCGAGGAAGCGCGCGGGCTCTTCGACAAGGAACGTCGCGCGATGCCACGCGCGCCGCGCATGGCGCTGCCACCGCTGCCAATGCCCGGAAACACGGCGCAGCAGCGCGCCGCCGGCTACGACACCGGTCGCTCCGACATGGGCCCCTACCGCGGCACCGTGCAGCGCGCGGAGCAGGATCGCGGCGAGATTCTTCGCATGGTGAACTCGCTGCCGGCGAGCGATCAATCGCTGGTCGAGGGTGTGATCCCCGCGACGGAGGCGCTCTTTCAGCGCATTCAGCTGCTCGCGCAGGCGGCGGCCGCGGATGAGAAGTCGAGCGCGCCCGACGCGCTCGCGCAGATCGAGGCGCAGATCTCGGAGCTCGAGGCGCAGGCGAATCCGCTCGAGGTGCGCGCGAGCGAGGATCGCGTGCGCAGGCTCGCGCTGCTCAAGCGCCAGCGCCGCGGCGTCGCCGACGTCGCACGCCGCCACGACGACGCGCGGGCGAAGCTCGATAGCTGCGTGCTCGCGCTGCAGAACATGCGGCTGGACATTCTGCGGCTGCGCGCCGGATCCGTCGCGAACGCGGGGAGCCACATCACGCAGCTCACCGAGCGAGCGCGTTCGCTCGCGGACGAGGTGGACGCTGCAGTCTACGGCGCGGAATCCGCGCGCGGCTCGAGTGGCGCCCGCGGCACGCCATGACCGACGTGATGCACGACCGCGTCGTCGTAGCGGTCGGTGATCTCTACGAAGTCCAGGGCGAGCTTGGGCGCGGCGGCATGGCGCTCGTCTATCGCGCGATCGACCGCCGGCTCAAGCGTCCGGTCGCGCTCAAGGTCCTCCCGCCCGAGCTGGCGTTCCGCGAAGAGGTAAAGCGGCGCTTCCTTCGCGAGGCGGAGACCTCCGCGAAGCTCAACTATCAGAACATCGTCCCGATCTACTCGGTCGACGAGAAGAACGGGATCGTGTATCTCGTGATGGCGCTCGTCGACGGCGAGACGCTCGCGGCGCGCCTCGCGCACCCGCCGCGCATGACGAACGATGAGGTGCGACGGCTGCTGCGCGAAGTCGCGGGCGCGCTCGCGTACGCGCACGCGCGAGGCGTGGTGCACCGCGACATCAAGCCGGAGAACATCATCATCGACCGCGAGAGCGGGCGCGCGATGGTCACCGACTTCGGGATCGCGCGCGCCGCCGAGGGCGATGCGAAGCTCACCGTCACCGGCGTCGCCATCGGCACGCCGGCGTACATGTCGCCCGAGCAGGCACTCGGCGAGAAGGAAGCGGACGGGCGCAGCGACATCTATTCGCTCGGCGTCGTCGGCTATCTGATGTTGACGGGCGAGCTCCCGTTCAAGGCATCGAACACGCCATCGATGATGATGAAGCATCTCACGGAGCGACTGCGTCCGGTGCGTGAGGTGCGCCCCGATGCGCCGTCGGACCTGGCCTCGGTGATCGAGCACGCGCTGGCGAAGAAGCCGGAGGATCGCTTCTCGAATGCGAGCGAGATGGCGGCGGCGCTCGCGCATCCCGGGTGGCGCGCGCCGGGCTCCGCACGGGAGAGCGCCGCGGCGCCGCCACATGCGGAGCCGCAGCGCGCCGCGCCACCACCGCAGTACGTGCCGCCAGCGTACGCGCAGCATCCGTACGCGCCCCTTCCGAATGCGCCGCCGCCGGTCGCGCCGCCGCTCCCGCTCGCGATGAACGATCCGTTGGCGCCGTGGGCACATCGAGCGGCGTTCCCGGTCGGCGCGGATGGCATGCCCGCGCACCCGATGTCGCGACGCGAGTGGAAGGAGTGGCGTCGCAACTATCGCGATCAGATGAAGTACGGCATCGAAGGCAGGCCGGTGAGAACCATCGGCGAGCGCATCATGCTTTTTCGCCGGCACGTCGCGAGCAATGCCGCCGTGATCGGAATGCTGTTCGGTATCAACATGCTCACGAGCGCGAGATTTCCGTGGTTTCTCTTCCCGGCAATCTTCATGACCGTGGAACTCGTGAAGGAGTGGGGCGGGCTGTGGTCCGAGGGCGTGACGCTCAGGCAGATTCTCTCGCGGCCATCGGCGCCCGATCTCGCCTCGCTCGGCTCCGCGGGCGCGGGCGCGCAGGCGCGAGGGCTCCCCGCGCCATCCTCCGCATCGGTGCAGGAGGACGAGGCCGCGAAGCTCGCACCGCGTGAGGTGCTCGCGGGCGCGTACGGGCAGAACGTGCGGCGCGCCGTCGCCGACCGGGCAGCCGTGCTCGCAACGGTGAATTCGCTCGCGAAGGCCGATCGCGACATGGTGCCAGACGTCGTGCCGACGGTCACCGCGCTGGTTGATCGCGTCGCTTCGCTCGCGCAAACGCTCCACCATCTCGATGCGGATTGTTCTCCTGCGCTCGTGAAGGAGCTCGAGGTGCGCATCGCGGCCGTCGAGCGCGAGCCGGCCGAGGCGGCGGATCGTGAGCGTCGGCTGTCGCTGCTCAAGCGGCAGCTCGTCTCGATGACGGAGCTCGCCTCGCGGCGCACGCGTTTGACTGGACAGCTCGACAGCGCCGGTCTCGCGTTGCAGAATTTGAAGTATGACCTCCTCAAACTTCGCTCATCCGGTGTGCAGTCGGCCATCGGCGACGTCAACAGCGCGACCGTCGAAGCGCGCGCCCTCTCTCGCGAAATCGGCCACGTGCTCGAGGCCGCCGACGAGCTCCGCAAGATCGACGCATAGCACTCTCGCGCGTGCGCTCAGGCGCATCGCGCTCGTCGTCGCGCACAGCGTCGCGCTCGCCACCCCAGCGATGCTCGGCGCGCAGGCGCCCTCTCGCATTCCGACGCCGGCGTCGGTGATCGGCTTCGTCCCCGGCACCGATCGCAAGCTCCCCGCGTGGTCACAGGTCGTCGCGTACTTCACGGCGCTCGCGAAATCGAGTCCGCGCATCCAGCTCCACACGCTCGGCAAGACGACGCTCGGCCGCCCCTTCATCGCCGCCATCATCTCCGATTCGGCGACGATCGCGAACTTGCCGAAGTACCGCGAGATCCAGCGGCGACTCGCCGATCCGCGCGTGCGTCGACCGGGCGAGCGCGACTCGCTCATCGCGGATGGGAAGCTGATCATCCTCATCACCTCGAGCATTCACTCGGATGAGGTGGGCGGCATTCTCACGCCGCTCGTGCTCGCGCACCGGCTCGTGAGCGGCGAGGACGCCGAGACGCGGGCGATTCGCGCGCAGACGATCGTGCTCATGGTGCCGTCGCTCAATCCGGACGGCGTCGACATCGTCGGCGATTGGTATCGCAGCACGCTCGGCACACGGGCGGAGGGCACCGACGTGCCCGTGCTGTATCACCACTACACCGGCCACGACAACAACCGCGACTGGTACGCCTTCACGCAGGTGGAAACGCAGATGACCGTGGACTCGCTTCACAATCTGTGGCATCCGCAGATCGTGAACGACATCCACCAGCAGGGCACCGATGAGGCGCGGTTGTTCATTCCGCCGTACATGGATCCGATCGAGCCCAACGTCGATCCGATTCTCATCTCCGGTGTGAATGCGCTCGGCCTGGACATGACGTGGCGGCTCATGGCGCAGGGGAAAACCGGCATCTCGAACAACTCGACGTACGACGCGTGGACGCCGAGCCGGGCGTACATGCACTACCACGGCGGCGTGCGCATTCTCACGGAGACGGCGAGTGCGGCGATCGCATCGCCGCTGACGACGCCCTTCGATTCGCTGCGACCGGGGCGCGGCTACGACTCCAAGGTGTCGTCGTGGAATTTCCTCGTGCCCTGGAAGGGCGGCACGTGGACGATCGGCAACATCGTCGACTATCAAGTGAGCGCGTCGTGGGCGCTCTTGCAGGCGACGGCGCCGATGCGCACGACGTGGCTCGAGAACTTCTCGCGCGTGAGCGAGCGCGCGGTGCAAGGGCAGCGCGCAGCCGGGCGCGAGAGGTGGCCGGCAGCATTCGTGATTCCGATGCAGCAGCCCGATCAGGCCTCGCTGCGCACCGTGCTGCGCATTCTGCAGCGCGGGCAGGTCGAGATTCGCCGCGCGACGTCGGCGTTCGAGGCGAACCGGGTGCGATTTTCGGCCGGGACGTACGTCGTGATGCTCGATCAGCCGTACGGCGCGTTTGCGAAGGCGCTGCTCGAGAATCAGCACTATCCCGATCTGCACGAATATCCGGGCGGTCCGCCCAAGGCGCCGTACGACGTGACCGCGCAAACGCTGCCGCTGCTGATGGGCGTCGGCGCGATCGCGGTCGACTCATTTCCGGTGACGATGACGGAGCCGGTCGCGCCGATCGCGCCGCCCAAGCTCGAGGTGCCCGGGCTGAGCGGCAGCTCCGCGCGGCGCATCGCGATCTACCGGAGCTGGAACCCGTCGATGGATGAAGGGTGGACGCGATTCGTCTTCGACCAGTACCACATCCCGTTTACGAGCATCGGTGATCGCGAGGTGCGCGCGGGAAATCTTGCCGCGCGCTTCGACGCGATCATCATCCCGGATGAGTCATCGCGCGGACTGCAGAACGGCCCGCGCGAGGCCGCGTATCCGGACTCGCTCAAGGGTGGACTCGGCGCAGCGGGCGACTCCGCGCTCCACGACTTCGTGAACGCGGGCGGCACGCTCATCACCTTCAACGATGCGAGCCGCTGGGCGATCAACTATCTGAAACTGCCGGTGAAGGATGTGCTCGCGGGTGTGACCGAACGCGACTTTTACGCGCCGGGATCTCTGTTCGCGGTGAACGTGGATCAGTCGCATCCGCTGAACCGCTTGATGCTCGCGCATCCCGCGGTGTGGTTCGAGGACGGACCCGCGTTCGAGATCACGGACAGCACGCGCGCGACCGCGGCCGCGGTGTATCCGACGACGGGCTCCGCACTGCTCTCGGGCTGGCTTCTCGGAGGCGAGAAGCTGCGCGGACGCGCGGCGCTCGTGGACGTGAAGGAAGGGAAGGGACACGTGGTGCTGTTCGGCTACCGCCCGCAGTACCGCGCCCAAAGCATGGCGATGTATCCGCAGCTCTGGGCGGCGTTACTGGGGTGGAAGTAGCGACTACCTCACTACTACCTACGGCCGAGGGAGCAGCTCCCATCGGCCGTAGACGGTGATCGAAACTGGTAGAGTTCGGGGGATCACCTCTGTGCCTCCACTGGTAGTGCCCAGTCCAGTCACGATAACCGACTGAAGAGCGCCGCCAGGGACGCCGTAGCCGTAGCTGCGCTCGGCGTCTGCACTGGTGCTCATCGAGAGCACGCGCCCCAAACGCATGCCACCGGAAGTGGCAATCAATTCGGCTTGATGCTGAGCGTTCTCGGTTGCCTCTCGGAGCGCCTGGTCGCGAGCTGCCGAAAGATCGCTGGCCTGGAACTGCACCGGCGAGATATCAGAGATGCTGTGCGCCATTGCCGTGTCGATGACTGCTCCGACTTTGGAGAGCTGCGCGATATGAACCTCGATGGCGTCGCGTGCGCGGAAGAGAGTGTCCATGAGATTGTACGACAAGCGTCCGAGAGAGTCTGGCCTCGGCAGCTGCACGAAGCGCCCATTGGTCACCACGACTTCGACACGTCCACCCCACCAGGACCACTCGCTCGCGGTCGTGAGTGAATCACGTGGAATGCCGATTCTCGTCAGCGCCCGGCGAAGACTATCGGCGCGAGCAGCGAGCTTTCGGCCAGCCTCTCGCGCTGAACGCCCCTCGGCCAGAAAGGTCAGCTTCACGATGGCAAGACTGGGCGGTACTCGACGCACCGCGGTTCCGACCGTTCGAACCTGGGAAAGCACGGTGTCCGCGGCAGTCGCCTGGGATGAAGCCGAACTCGATGCGCCCGGAAGGGCGGCAGCGATGAGAACAGCCACTCGGATCAAACGTCGCATATTCATGTTCCCTGCCTGAATGGGGATAGCAGGGAGACGTCAAAACCCCGTTGCCTTGCACAGATGCAAGGCAACGGGGTGATTAGACGATTACTGGAAGGTCTTTCCGACCCCTCGAAGTAGTGCCTACGCCTTTGTCTTCCTCTCCGCCACCCACGCGCGAATCCGCGCGTCGAGAATGTCGATCGGCAGTGCACCCTGGCCGAGCACCTGGTCGTGGAATTCGCGGATGTCGAACTTGTCGCCCAGCTGCTGCTCGGCGTACGCGCGCAGCTCCTTGATCTCGAGCTCGCCCGTCTTGTACGCGAGCGCCTGGCCGGGCGTCGTGATGTAGCGGTCGACCTCGACCACGATGTCGTTCTGCGTCTTCGCCGAGTTCGCGGCGAAGTAGTCGATCGCCTGTTGCCGAGTCATCCCCTGCGCATGGATGCCGGTGTCGATCACGAGCCGGATCGCGCGCCACATCTCGTAGGTGAGCTGCCCGAACTTCGAGTACGGATCCTTGTACAGGCCGATGCGGGGTCCAAGGCTCTCCGAGTAGAGCGCCCACCCTTCCACGAACGCCGTGTATCCTCCGTAGCGTCGGAAGTCGGGAAGATTGGTGAGCTCCTGCGCGATCGCGATCTGCAGGTGATGTCCCGGCACCGCTTCGTGTGACGAGAGCGCCTCCATCTCCCACTTGGGACGCGTATTGAGCGCGTATGTGTTCACGTAGTAGTAGCCCGGACGCCCGGCCTCGTACGATCCCGGCTGGTAGTACGCGGTGGTCGCCGACTTCGCGCTGTACGCCGGAATCGTCGTCACGCCATAAGGCAGTCGCGGCAGATGTCCGAAGAGCTTGATGAGCTCCGGGTCGATCCCCTTCACGATGTTGCGATAGGCGCGCACGAGATCGGCGCTGTCGGTGAAGAAGAACTTCGGATCGGTGCGGAGAAAATTCGTGAACTCGGCGAAGGTCCCCGTGTAGCCGATCGACTTCATCACGCTGTCCATCTGAGCGCGGATGCGCTTCACCTCCGTGAGTCCCGTCTCGTGGATCTGCTCCGGCGTGCGATTCGTGGTCGTCTCGATGCGCACGTTGTACGCGTACCACGCTGCACCATCGGGGAGCGCGCTCATTCCCACCGTCTCGCGAGCGCCCGGGATGTACGTCTTCGTGAGATAGGCGTAGAGTCGCTCGTACGCTGGCTTCACTTTCTCCGTGTACGACTTCACCGCCGCGGCCGTGAGGCGTTTCTGCTCCGCCTCCGGAATGGTCGACGGAAAACGCGTGAACATCACGAGCACGGGGCTTTGCATCGGGTCCGCGGTGAGCAGCCCCTTCACCTGATCGGGCACGTCGCGCAGGGTGATCCTGGGCGCGGTCACCTTCGCGGCAAGCCCCTTCTGCAGCAGTACGATGTGTTGGTCGATGACGGTGGCGAGTCCGTCGACGCGCGCGACTATGTCTTCGTAGTCCTTGACGGTTGCGTTCGGATTCAGCTCCATGGTCTGCGACAGGAGCTGCGGGCCGCTCCGCGCATCGATCGCGAGATACTCGCTCGGAAAGCGGTTGCCCGCGACCGCGTCCTCCGCATCTCGGCGAAAGAGATCGTAGTTGAGCTGATCGTCGGGAGAGAGGGAATCGCGATCGATGGACATGATCGCAGTGAGCGGCAACTGGTGCTCCTTCTTTCGCTGCGCGATCGCCTCGAGCGACGCGTCCGTCCATCGCCCGTTCTGTCCCTTGTATCCCGAATACGTCGCAGACTCGGGGCGCTCGATGTTGTTGTAGTCCCAGTCGAGCTTGAACAGCTCGTGCATCCGCACGCTATCCACCTTCTGCCCCTTCTCTGCGACGATCGCCTGATAGCGCGCGGACCAATCGGGGCGGCCGGCACGCTGAGCAAAAAGCGGGTGCACCGCGAGCGCGACACACATACTCGCAACGCCCGCGAGAGAATGGAGGTTCGAGATTTTCATCACGTCGCCTGTCGGACGAAAGTCGAGCGGATCATGGAGCTCCTGCGCGAAGGGGCCAACCGCCGAAAATCGGAAGCTATCGCGGGGGAGATGATGCGCCAGCGGCCCAGCGCCGTTCATGTCCGGGAGCGCTCCGCGATGACGCGAGATAGATTGCGTCATGCCATCTCGCGCCCGCGCCCGCGCCCTTGCCCTCGCGCTCGTCTCGAGCGTCGGTGCGTCCGGGAGTCGCGCGCAGCAGCCGAAGCCCGTGGCGCCCCCCGCCGCCGCGTCCGCGCCGAAGGCTCCGTTCTGCCCCGCGCCCGCGCGCGCGACGGCCGCCGATTCGCTCCCCGACCTCCGTCCGCCTCTCGTCCCGATGCCGAAGGTCGTGCGCGGTCTCTACGTGAATCGCTGGGCCGCGATCGGCGATCGCGGCTGGGAGCTCATCGGCGTGGCAAGCCGCACCGAGGTGAACGCCCTCGTCATCGATGTGAAGGACGATCGCGGCTTCGTGCTCTATCGCTCACGCGTGCCGCTCGCGCGCGCGATCGGTGCGGACACCAACCGCCCGATGCGCCACGAGCGTTTGCGCGCGATGCTCGATTCGATGCGCGCGCATCACATCTATCCGATCGCGCGCATCGTCGTCGCGAAGGATCCGCTGCTCGCGAGCACGAAGCTCGAGTGGGCGATCCGCCGGAAGGCCGATCCGAGCACGCCGTGGCGCGACAAGAACGGACATCCGTGGCTCGATCCGCATCAGGACGGCCCCTGGCGCTACGCCGCCGAGCTCGCGTGCGAAGCCGTGGACCTCGGCTTCAGCGAAATCCAGTTCGACTACGTTCGATTCCCTGATGACAAGCGGCTCGTCTCCGAGGCGACCTTCCCGCTCGCAGCCGGTCGCGTGCGCGCGCAGGTCATCCGCGAGCAGCTGCTCACGACCCGCGCGCGACTCAAGCCACTCGGGGTGCCCGTGACGGCGGACGTCTTCGGGCTCACCGCCACCGACACGACCGACATGGGGATCGGTCAGAAGTGGGAGATGTTCATCAACACGATGGATGTCGTGCTGCCAATGATGTATCCGTCGCACTACAACCCAGGTTCGTACGGCATCGGCAACCCGAACGCGCATCCGTACGAGACGATCGCGCACGGGCTCAAGGATGCACACCGCCGCTCGGCCGCCGTTCCGGGCGCGGCGACGCTTCGCCCCTGGTATCAGGACTTCACCCTCGGGCCGCCGCACTACACGGCCACCGAGGTGCGTGCGCAGATCGAGGCAGGGTACGCGAACGGCGTGCAAGGATGGGTGCTCTGGAATCCGCGCAGCATATACACTGAGAGCGCCTTCAAGAGCGCTCCCGAGAGAGTCGCACTGCAGTTCGACAAGCGCCGCGCCGGCGCCGCCCGTGAAGCCACACCGAATCCCGAACCCAGGTCGTGATGATGCGTCGATCGCTGTCCGCCCTCGCTCTTCTCTTCGCCGCCTCACTCGGCGCGCAGACACCATCTACTCCCGGCTACTCGCCCGCAGCAGCGCGCACCGAGCGCGATCTCGAGACGAGCGCCACCGCGCGTCCCGACAGCGCGAGCGCGCGCCGCCACTCTCACGAGCTCTCGAAGGAATCGCACATCGCGGGCACGCCGGCGCAGGAGCGCACGCGCGACTACGTGATCAACGCGATGAAGTCGTGGGGGCTGCAGACGGAGGTGCGATCGTACGACGTCTGGATGCCGCACACCACCGAGATCAAGCTCTGGCGCGTCGCGCCCGACACGGTGTCGCTGGATCTCGCCGAGGGTGCGATGCCGGGCGACTCCACCTCCGGGCCGGCGTTCGAGAAGATCATCGCCAACGGTTACAGCGGCACCGGTGACGTGAGCGCGCCCGTCGTCTACGTGAACTACGGGCTCATCGAGGACTATCGGCAGCTCGACTCGATGGGCGTCTCCGTGAAGGGGAAGATCGCGATCGCGCGCTACGGACGCTCGTATCGCGGCATCAAGGCGCGCGAGGCGGAGAAGCGTGGCGCGGTGGCACTCATCATCTACAGTGATCCCGCCGACGACGGCTACGTGCGCGGCGATGTCTATCCCGAAGGGCCCATGCGCGCCGAGACGGGCGTGCAGCGCGGCAGCGTGATGAACGACAACGGCGATCCGAGCACTCCCGGCTATCCGAGCCGCCCGGGTGCGAAGCGCATCCCGTTGAGCGAAATGCAGGTGCCCCACATTCCCGTGATGCCGGCCTCCTACAAGAACGCTGCTGCGCTGCTGCGCGGCGTGCGCGGTGCGAAGATCCCACAGACGTGGCAGGGCGGGCTCCCGTTCCGCTATCACGTCGGTCCCGGCCCCGTCGCCGCGCGCATCGTCGTGCGCAGCGACAGCGCGACCAACGCGATCAAGCACATCTACGATACCTTCGGCATCGTGCGCGGAAGCGAATTTCCCGATGAGATCGTGATCATCGGCGGGCACCGCGACGCGTGGGGCCCCGGCGCCGGCGACAACGTGAGCGGCGTCGTCAGCATCCTCGAGGCGGCGCGCGCCGTGGCCGCCGAGGTGAAAAAGGGATGGCGCCCGAAGCGCACGCTCCTCTTCGCCACGTGGGACGCCGAAGAGTGGGGACTGCTCGGCTCCACCGAATACGTCGAAGACGATTCGCTTCGCCTCGGGCGCGGCGCGGTCGCGTACTTCAATCAGGATGGCGCCGCCGATGGGCCGCGCTTCGGCGCCGGCGGATCGCCCTCGCTGCGTCCAACGCTCCGCGATGTGGCGCGCGAGGTTCCCGATCCGAGTGGCGCGGGCTCCATCTACTCCGTGTGGCGCAAAGCGGAGTCGGTGCCCGACAGCGCCGAGCCGCAGATGGGAGATCCGGGCGGCGGCTCGGATTTCGCCGGCTTCTACAACCACCTCGGCATCCCGATCGAAGACTGGGGTTATCACGGCCCGGGGGGCAGCTACCACTCGCAGTTCGATTCGTACCACTGGATGGCGACCTTCGGTGATCCGACTTACGCGTATCACGCCGCTTCGGGGCGCGTGGCCACGGCGATGGTGCTGCGACTCGCGAATGCGGAGATCCTTCCGTATGACTACGTCGAGTTCGCGCGCGACATGCGCATCCATCTGAGCACGACGCAGAAGAACGCCGCAGCGAAGAAGTGGACCCTCGATGCCTCCGCGCTCAGCGCTTCGATCGATGGCCTCGAGCACGCGGCGATGCTCTTCGCCGTCGCGCGCGACTCGGCGCTCGCGAAGGGCTCACCGTCCAAGGCGAAGAGCGCACGCACGAATGCTTCGCTCATGCTCGTCGAGCGCGCGCTCACGCGCCCGCAGGGGCTCAAGACGCGTCCTTGGTTCCGGAACCTCATCTACGCCGCGGATGAGGACAACGGCTATTCGAACATGGTCTTCCCGTCGATCAACGAGGCGACGCGCGCCGACGATCAGGCGCTGGCGCAGAGCGAGATGAACGATCTCGCGACGCGTTTCAACAACGCGACGAAGGCGTTGAACGATGCTACGGCGGCGTTGAGGTAGTTAGTTGTGCGCATGGAAGGCGTTAACAATCTGATACGGACAAAAGACGGATGACCGCACGGACAAAAAAACGGATAACCAAAATGCAGTATCCGTTTTTTGTCCGTTCCCGTCCGTTTTTGTCCGTATCTGATTGTTAACGGCTTGAGTTCCCGCACGCCCTCAACCCTCGTCGAGCTCCTCCAAACGCGCCTCGAACTCCGACGCCATCCCCGGATGTCCGAACCGACGCGCTGCCGCGATCCCCGCGTGCAGCGCGTCCTTCGCTTCATCGATGCGGCCGAGCTTCTCGAGCGCGAGCGCCAGGCGCCCGAAGCCGTTCCCCTCGTCGTCGTACGCCGCGAGATACGCGCGCAGCTGCTCCGCCGCCTCCGCGTGCAGCCCCTCCTTCAGCGCTTCGTTCGCCAGCCCGAAGCGCGCGAGCACGTTGTCGGGGTGCTGCGCCACCATCGCGCGAAAGGTCTCGAGCCGCGAGCTCATCGTGCCACGAGATCGGTGATCATGTCGGCCACGCGCTGCGGCGCGACCTCCGGAACGAAGTGCCGCACATCCGAAATCACCTCGAGCGTCGATCCCTTGATCGACGCGTGCAGCTGCTCGGCCACGCCGATCCCGAGAAACGGATCGTGCGCGCCCGTGATGATCGCCGTCGGCGCAACGATGTCCTTGAGCCGCGGCGCGAGCGCTTCCGTTTCGTCCGGATCGAGCGCCGCGAGATGCTCCACCAGCGTGTCGCGCCCTTCCGCGCCTTCGAACGGAAGGATGTACATGTCCACCGAGTGGCCGCCGCGCTGCACGTCGGAGTAGCCGCGCAGCAGGTCGGAGCGGAGCACGGAGGCGACCCACATCGCGGGGAGATAACGCGTGAGCGGGAGCGTCGCCTTGACGAGACGCACCTCGCGCGTCGGCCAGCTGTCGAAGGCGACGGAGCTGACGAGCCCGAGCCGCGCGACGCGCGTGGGATGGCGCACCGCGAGATACTGCGCAATGCCGCCGCCCAGATCGTGCCCGATGATCGTCGCGTACGAAATGCGCAGCACATCGAGCAGCGCGAGCACGCGCTCGGCGTGCCCCTTGATGCTCAGCTCGCGCCCCTCCGGCCGATCGCTGCGCCCATAGCCGAGCAGATCGACGACGACGACGCGATGCCCCGCGGGCACGAGCGGCACGACATCGCGCCAGATGTGCGACGAAGTCGGAAAGCCGTGGAGAAAGATGATCGGCTCGCCCCCTCCACCACTGCCGGCCGCGTAGTAGTAGAGGCGAACACCGCCGACATCTACGAATTCACCGCGCATGGGTGAATCGTGACGCGTGCAAACACGGGCCAACCTTTCTGTGGCCCGTGCTCAAACTATGCATGCGCGAGCTGCCGGGCGTCCGCGTCCCATGCGACGATGCGTCCGGCGATCGCCGATGCTGCCACAGTGAACGGCGACGCGAGGTAGAGCTGCCCCGGTCCCGAACGCCCCGGGAAATTTCGATTGATCGCCGAGATCGTGACCTCATCGCGCGTGCGCGACACTCCCGGACCCGCGTTGATGCACGCGCCGCACGACGGCTCGATCAGCGTCGCGCCCACCGCCGCGAACACCTCATCGTATCCGCGCTCGCGGCAGTACGCGAACACCTCCTGCGAGCCGCACTGGATGTAGCAGCGCACGCCCTCGGCCACCTTCTCTCCGCGCTCGAGCGCCTCGCTGAACACCTTCGCGTACATGTCCATGTCGTCTTTCTTGCCGGCCGTGCACGAGCCCGCGTACGCGATGTCGATCTTGATGTCGCCGTGCTTCTCGTCGATGTGGATTCCGTTCCCCGGATCGCCGGGGAGCGCGATCATCGGACGAATCGTCGTCGCATCGATTTCAATTTCCTGCACGTACTCCGCACCCTCATCGGAGTAGAGTCCCGCGCACAGCGCACGCGCCGCCTCGGGCGTCATCCCGCGCTGCGCGACGAGATACTCCACCGTCTTCTCATCCGGCGCGATGATCCCCGTGAAGGCGCCAACCTCCGCCGCCATGTTCGTCATCGTCGCGCGCTCATCAACCGACAGCGAAGCGACCGCGTCGCCGGCGTACTCGATGATCTGCCCGATCGCGGAACCACCCTTGATGTACGGGTGGCGCAGGATCTCGAGCATGAAATCTTTCGCAGTCACGTTCCGCGGCTTCTTCCCGCGCAGCGTCACGCGGAAGGTTGGCGGCACCTCGACGCGCACGTCCTTCGTGATCCACGAATTGAAGATCGCCGTCGTCCCCACGCCGAACGCGATGCACCCAACCGCGCCCGCGTGCGGCGTGTGCGAATCGGAGCCGATGATGATCTGCCCCGGTTCCGCGTGCGCCTCGAGAATCTTCGAGTGGCAGATCGCCTCGGAGCCCTGCGCCGAAAGTGCGCCGTGCAGATTCTGACGGTTGAGCTCTCCGTAGAGCTTGACGCCCTTTTCGCTCGCGAAGATCCGCTGCTTCGCCTCGAGCTGGTTCGCGACATCGAGCAGCCCCATCTCCACGTGCTCGGGGCGCATCACCTGCGACAGGAAGGTGAGGTGGTCGCGGAAGAAGAACACCGACTTCGGATCGTTGATCGGCTCGCCCTTCCCCACGAGATCCTCGAAGAAGATCGCGGCCATCGGCGTCACGTACTCGTGGCTGAATCGGATGTCCGTGCGCACGAACCCCTGATCGCCGGTCTTCACCGCGGGAATGCCGACCTTCTCCTTCGCCGCGTCGAGCACCCAGTGCTTCGCGAAGATCTTCTCCGCGATCGTCATCTGACGCTTCGGCGTGGTGACGACCGGAACCTCGACCAGCCCCTGCAGGCGCGCGACGTTGTAGTTGAACAGTCCGCCGTACTCGACGATCCCGCGCGAGATCCCGCCCTCGCCGCGCGTCAGCTCCTCGAGCGCGATCTCCTCGCCATTCCGAATGCGCTCGATGAGCCCGAAGTCCGTGCTCGTGAACACGCCGAGGTTCTGGCAGTTCTCGCGATAGATGCGCTCGATGCTCTCGGCGATGACGATCTTGATTCCCGCGTGCATCTCCGCATACGGCGATGCTTCGCGCGATGAGCCCTTCCCGCGTCGCTGCCCCGCCGCGCTCGCGACGAACCCGCCGGCGCGCACCGAGCCGCGCACCATCGGGAATTCCTCACCGGCCTTGAGGCCGAGATACGGGAACTCGCCCAGCGTCTCGTCGAAGTAGTAGCAGATGTACGCCGGCGTGATCTCGTCGGTCGAGATGTTGTCGCGCAGCTTCGGATGCGTGGGCGATCCGATCGGCGCCGCGGCGTCGAACGGAAGATCCTCGCCGGCGAGCTGGCGATGCAGCAGCGTCGGATCCTCGGTGAGCAGCAGAACGCGTCCGACGAATCGGACGCGATCGGGGACCTTTTGTACGGCCCGTGTGCGGAGACTTTCGATCATGCGTCGGAAGATGCCAGCCGAGGGGGGAAGTCACAAGCGACTCGGGGGTACGATGCGCAACGAAGCCCGACCGTGGAGGCCGGGCTTCGTCGTAGCGAACATCGTGAGCGGTGAGCTAATGAGCGCGATCGCGCCGGCGCTCCCGTCTGTCATGATGCAGATCTCTGCGATCGTGCCGGCGATCGCGCCGGTCGTGTCGAAGCTCATGTCGATCGCGACGCACATCCCTCCGGTCGCGGCGCAGCTCGCGACGGTCGTGCCGCACCTGCCGATCGCGCCCCGCAGCACGATCGCGGCGCAATTCGCGTCGGTCGCCCCGGCGATCGCGGTTGTCGGATCGGAGATCGCGACGGTCGCCGCGAAGATCGCGACGGTCGGATCGAAGGTCGCGCCTGTCGTTGCGCACGTCACCCGATCGCTCTGGCCCCACGGTCGCCTGCGCGCCCGCGATCGTCGAAGCAGCTGCGGAAAGGGTCACTATCATTCCGAGTGCCATCAGCTTGTTGCGAAGCATCGTGAAATCCTCCGGAGATCGGTGGGCGCGCAACTGCATCGTCGCGCCATTCGAGGAGGTAGACGCCCGCCAGTGCTCTATGTTAAGGGAGCGCAATACTAGCGTTTCGCGAAAAAAATGGTATCGTTCCGCGCCAAGCTGGACCGACATCCGTTTGGCTTCGCGATAACGTTGCGCTTAAAGGGCTTACGCACATATCGAGGCCGCTGTGACAGCTTTGCCGACTCCGAGTAGTCCGACGCCAAGCGTGCCTCAGCCTCCTCCGGCCACGCCCCCGGCTCCAGTGGCCCCGCCCACTCCGCTCGAATTCCCGCTCTCCTGGCTGCTCGAATTCGCGCCAGCGCCGATACAGTATCGCGCCGTTGTTGAGGTCGCCCGCCTCCCGCTCGCGGGGTCAAAGAGCTTCGCCGCGCTCCCGTACGCCTATCAACCGGCGATCGAGCTTGCGCTAAGTCAGCTCACGGACGGCACTTGGAACCACAACATGCTCGCCATCCCGAGCTCCCGCGCGGAGCGCTACAAGGGCGTCGGCACCATCAGCGCCGTCCGCCGGCTCCTCGAGTACGGCTGGGATCGAGAATCGCCCCCGCTCCTCCAGGCTCGCCGAGTGCTCTTCCGGCTGCTGGCCGAGGATGACGATCCGGCATACTTGTATGAGTTGGGCGGCAAGACAAAGGTAGAGCTTGCCATGATTCGGCACGGCCGAGCGGTGCTGCGAGAAGCGGCGGCCGCGGCGCTTGCCCAGGCGGGCTACGAAAACGATCCGCGACTCCGCGGCGCCGCGCGTCGCATCCTCGAGCGCGTCGACGCCTTCCTCAAGTCGCCCCTGGCGCAGAAGCCCTTCATTCGCGTAGGCAATCATCATGTGCTCGCCCCCGGCGCGTCGCCACCGAGCGTGCACACGCTGATCATGCTCGCGCACATGCCGCTCTATCGCAGCGAGCACTACGACCTGCTCGACCGGCTCTACGCCCAGCTCGCGCAGCCGCAGCCGCGCCAGGAAGCCGCCACCATGGTGGGCTCGAAGATCGTTCTCGAGCCGCACCTCGTGCTTGGCGATCCGCTCCCGCATAGAAACGCCGCGGACGCCGACATGCCCGCCGCGCTCTTCTGGCTCGAGATCTTCGCGCGCCTCGGCTTCCTGCGCCGCAACGATGGATGGACGAAGCTCTACGAGCGCCTCATCGACGACTGCGACTCGGGCGGGGTATGGCATCCGCCCAAACGCACCGCGACGATGCGCTCGGACAACCCGTACGCCTGGCCGGGCTTCCCGCTCGAGCTCCAGGCGACCGCCGAGGAGCGCTGGAGTGACGTGACCTTCCGACTCGGAGTCATCGCCCGCCACTCGGGGCGCCCGATCAATCTCACGTAGCGCTCGCCAGCTCCAAGGGGTTAGCTTTCACTCCGTAAGCACAACGGGTAAAAAAGAAATCCTGCGTTCTCAGGCGCTCGCGCAGTCTGTCCCCGGAGCGGGGCAGGGAAACTAGAGCACCACAGGTCGCTGTACCGCATCCGCACCCCGCTCGGTTTTACCTCGGGGGCATGGAGCGGCAAGCGCGGCACGAATGTGCCTCGCGACATTCGCAGCGCGCCGGCCCCATCGCACACGCGATGGACTTGCGGCCCCGGCGCCGAGTTCGAGAGCATTTTGACAGACATCATCGAATCACAAGAAATAGACGCGCCCGCTAGCTTCGCCGAGCTGATGCTCGCGCCCGAGCTTCTCCGCGCCGTAGCCGACGCCGGCTACACCACACCCACGCCGATCCAGGCCCGCGCGATCCCGCTCATCCTCAAGGGACGGGACATCATGGGGCTCGCGCAGACCGGCACCGGCAAGACCGCCGCCTTCACCCTCCCGATCGTCCAGCGCCTGCTCGGCGGTCCGCGCCGCGCGCGCGCACTCATCCTCACCCCCACTCGCGAGCTCGCGGTGCAGGTGAGGGAGTCCTTCGCCCGGTACGCGGAACACAGCGGCCTCGAGATCGCCGTGGTCTACGGCGGCGTCCCCCTCGGCCCGCAGGAGCAGGCGCTGCGCTCCGGAGTCGACGTCATCGTCGCCACGCCGGGACGGCTGCTCGATCACATGGAGCGGCAGAACGTCGCCTTCGACGATCTCGAGGTGCTCGTGCTCGACGAGGCCGATCGCATGCTCGACATGGGATTCGCCCCGCAGCTCAATCGCATTGTCGCCGACATTCCCAAGTACCGGCAGACGCTGCTCTTCAGCGCAACGATGCCGCCCGAGGTCGAGGCGCTCGCGCGCAAGTATCTCCGCAAGCCGATCGTCGTGCAGGTGGGGATGCGCACGCAGGCCGCCAGCACGGTCACGCATGCCGTGTATCCGGTGCCGCGCGACCGGAAGAGCGAGCTGCTCGTGGAGCTGCTGCGCCAGAAGGAGCTCGACTCCGTGCTCGTGTTCACGCGCACCAAGCACGGGGCCGACAAGGTGGTGCGAAAGCTCGATAGCGAGGGGATCTCCTCGCTCGCGATGCATTCGGAGAAATCGCAGGGACAGCGCACCGATGCGCTCGATCAGTTCAAGAAGGGGACGATCCGCGTGCTCGTCGCCACCGACATCGCGCAGCGCGGGCTCGACATCGCCGGCATCTCGCACGTGATCAACTACGACGTGCCCGCGCAGGCCGAGGACTACGTGCATCGCATTGGACGTACGGGGCGCGCGGCGGCGACGGGTGATGCGTTCACCTTCATGGCCGCCGACGAAATCTCGATGGTCCGCCTCATCGAACGCACGCTCGGCCAACCAATTCCAAGAATTTCGGTGCCGGGATACGATTTCGGCACTGTGGCGCTCGATGTTGCGGTCGCGGCGTCATAGCGATCACCATCGCGCTCGTCCGAGGCGCGCGACGAATACCGTTTCGGCGGCGGCGCCGCGGCGCAGCACGATCGTTGAATTCGTTGCGCCGTAGCCGCGCCCGCTCGCGCCGTACGTGACCGTGTCGCGCGAAGCAGAGAACGCGACGCCGAGCTCCGTTCGCAGCGAACGCACGAGCAGCGTGTCCGCGCCGGCGAGCATGCGGAGCAGTCCGGCCGAGCTGTCCATGGCGACCGAGACGCGCTCCGCGCGCGATTGCGCCGAGCTGCGGGCGGCGCCGAGCGTGGAGACGAGCTGGATGCGTGCGTTGCGAACGGCCGTTCTATCGAGCGCGGACAGCATTCGCGCGCCCGCGAGCGTTAAGAAAATCATCATCACGACGAGCACGACCAGCTGTTCCAGCAGCGTAAATCCCATTCGCATAGATTCCTTTCGACTGTCGTGCGCCATATTTAGCGTCCGGCATCGGCAGCTCGGCAGCGCTTCATCCCTCCCTCAAGCAATCTCTTTCCTCCCCTGATGCGCATTGCAATCTCCACCGGCGGCGGCGACGCTCCGGGACTGAACGCAGTCATTCGCGCCGCCGTCCTCTCCGCGCTCGATCGCGGCTGGGACGTGCTCGGCATCAAGCGCGGCTACGCCGGCCTCCTTGGCGATGATGACGTGATCCCGCTCAATCGTGAGACCGTGAGCGGCATCGGCCACCTCGGCGGGACGATTCTGCGCACGACGAATCGCGGCAACCCGTTTCATTTTCCGGAGCGCCAGCCCGACGGCAGCATCGTCGAGATCGATCGCTCGGATGAGCTCATCGAGCGCGCGAACGAGCTCGGCATCGACGCCATCATCACGATCGGCGGTGACGGCTCGCTGGGCATCGCACAGAAGCTGTTCGAGAAGGGTGTGAAGATCGTCGCGGTGCCGAAGACGATCGACAACGACGTGAGCCTGACGATCTCCACCTTCGGCTTCGACACCGCGGTGTCCACGGCCATCGAGGCGATCGACAAGCTGCACACGACGGCCGAGAGCCACGACCGGGTGATCACGCTCGAGGTGATGGGGCGCGACGCGGGGTTCATCGCGCTCTACAGCGGGCTCGCCGGCACTGCGGATGTGATTCTGATTCCCGAGATCCCGTACAACATCGAGCGCGTGTGCGACAAGATCCGCGCGCGCGATCGCGCGGGGCGCCACTTCTCGATCGTGGTGGCGGCGGAGGGTGCGTTCCCAATCGGCGGCAAGGAGTCGCTGATGGGCAAGTCGCTCCCCGGCGAGGCGCGCCGCGTGGGCGGCATCGCGGAGTCGCTCGCACACGAGATTCAGATGCGCACCGGCAAGGAGTGTCGCTCGCTCGTGCTCGGCCACCTGCAGCGGGGCGGGATGCCCACGGGCTACGATCGCCTGCTCGCGACGCGCTTCGGCGGCGCGGCTGTGCGCGCGATCGCGGAGGAGCGATGGGGCGAGATGGTCGCGCTGCAGTCGCCGCACATCGTGTGCGTGCCGATCTCCGAGGTGCTGAAGGTTCCGAAGCGCGTCGAGCTCGATCATGACGTGATGCTTACAGCGCGCGCGACGGGAATCTCGTTCGGAGATTGAGCGCGCGTGTGACTCGCATCACGCGTGGCGTAACGTTTGCGTTGCAGATGATTTCTTGTCGGAACCTGTCTTGCGCCGGGTGTACCTCCTAGCGCGACTCGTGCATACGTGGCGAGTGCAGATATGACGAATCGGACGATGACAAGCAGCGCGAGGTGCAATGCGAGCAACGCAAAACGAAGAGATGATTGAGAGTCGGTCAGTGCGTGGACGTGCGTCGCGGCGGGCGATCGAGAGCGTCGTGCTCTCCGGGCACGCGGCCGGCGCACGAGTCGCGGAAGTGGTGCGGGATCGCATCGCCGATGGATCCCATCGCATCGTGATCACGAACACCCATCGAAAGCTGTCGCGCGATCACGTGGAGCACGCCTTCGAGGCGCTGCGTTATTCCGGACTCGTCTGCGCGCCCGATGGCGACGGCGACATCGCGCTCATCGGCATGACGCAACCACACGATGAGCTCCTCGCCGCCATTCCGTGGGGGACGAACGCCGCGCTCGATGGGCTGCTGCGCGCGGCGCGCGCGAAGCACGTATCCGTGATGCTGCTCCCGCCGCCCTAGTCTTTAATCCCCGTGCGGGTTCAGGCTGATGACCTTCCCGTCCTTGTCGAACCTGAACCGTATGGCCTGCGCGTGGTCGCCGAAGAAGACGCGATATCGTCGCGCGCGAGCTCCATCGGCGCCCAGCTCGTCGCTCATCAGCAGCATCTTCGTGACGGGTCCCAGTACGCCCAGCCACACGGGCCCAAGATCATTGATGTCGGCCACGTAGTCCTGGCGCTGTGATGGCGCAAAGAGCGAGCTGTCCGCCGCTCCCTTTGCAGCCCCCTGCAGCACCGCGCGCGCCTCGGCCGTGAGATTCGGCGCGTCGTCCTGTTTGCCGGCGGTGCCGTAGCTCGCCGGTGCGGTGATGAACTGATCCGCGAGCAGCGAGGCGAGCTCCGGATACAGCCGCTGTTGATTCGTGAAGACGACGATGCCGAGGTGGTCGTCCGGAAAGTACATGACATCGCTGAACGCGGGGCCGCCGCTGTGACCCGCCCAGCGATGACCGCGATAGCTGCCCGTCGTCCAGCCGATCCCGAACTCTCCCGCGCTGCCATTGAGCAGCGTGAACGGCTTCTGTGATTCGCGGAGCGAGGCCGGCGAGAGGATCTTGCCCGCGTCGAGCGCCGCGAGGAGCGTTGCCATGTCGTGCGCGCACGAATAGACGCCGCCGGAGGCGTACGCCCACTGGGTGTAGAGAAACCATCGGCGCTGATTCAGAGTGCCGATCCACCGATAGTATTCCGCGCGCCCGGGGATGTTTTCGGCGACGCGTTGCGGGCCGCGATCCTCGGCCATGTCGAAGGCGCTGCAGGTCATGCCGGCGGGGGCGAACAGCTCGTCGTGCATGAGCTGCGGAAAGGGCTTGCCGCTGATCTTTTCCAGCATGTACTGCACAACCGTGTAGTCGTCGAACGACGCGTAGTCCGCCCGCTCGCCTGGCTTCGCGCTCACCGTTGCCTTGACCGCGAACTTCATCGCATCGGCGGTGGAGACGACGCCGGCGTCGATGCGCACGCCCTCGAGCCCCGAGGTATGCGTCGCCAGGTTGCGCACGGTGATGGACGCCCATGTCGTCGGCGCATCGGGGAGGTACTTCGTCACCGGTGCATCGAGGTCGATCTTGTGCTGCTCGACCATCCGCATGAGGAGCACCGACGAATAGATCTTGGTGGCTGACGCGATCTGGAACGGCGTGCTCGCGGTGACGGGTGACGGGAGCTCGACGTTCGCGTTGCCGTAGGAGCTGATGCGAACGATCTTCCCGTCGCGCACGATCGCCACTGCTGCGCCAGCGATGTGCGCCTCCTGCATCACACGATGCATGACGTCGTCGGTGGGATCTACCGCGGGGCGGGCTGAGAGTGTGGGGAGCGTGATCGCTGCGACGAGGGCGAGCGTTCTCATGTTTGTCGGCTGATGGTGGTGATGACGGGGGGAATCGACAGCAATTACTGTCGTTGCCTCTTCACTAAGTGTCTTAGGTTAGACACTAAGGTGTGGAAAAGGGTTTGAAGTGGCAATGTGGAGCGGCAACAAGTTGGAAGGAGAACCGGAAGCGCGTCTCGTCGTACGACTCGCTAACTTCAGCTGTGCGCGGGATCACGCAACGACAAAGCGTGCTGAGCGGTAAATACGGTGCGTTGTCAGCCGAGTCCCGCTCGCTGGACGCGGGTGTCTCGCTCGGAGGACAGGGCGATCGGCGCCGAATCGGCGGTGTTGTCTAACTCTATACATGACATTGGCTTGCGAGATCGTCAGAACCCACGATTCGTGGCACTCCCCCTGCCTTTGACGGGTGTGCTACACGACTCTGGGAGCTCCATGAAGCACCTCGCACTTCTCATCTCCGGCTTCGCGCTGTACACCGCGCCGCTGCGGGCACAGGCATCTTCGGGCGTTCCGGAGAGCCATCGCCCGCCGCCGGGGATGTGCCGCATCTGGATCGACGGGGTGCCCCCGACCCATCAACCGGCACCTACCGATTGCGCGACCGCCATCCGCAAGCGTCCGATGAATGCGCGCGTCGTCTTCGGCAGTGAGACGCCGGCGGCCAGCCCGCGGAATCTCGCGCCGGCGCCGCGCGTACAGCCGAACCTCGCGCCTCCGAGCGCGCCGCCGCAGCAGGATCGGAACGTGCAACAGCAGCGCGACGAACAGGAGCGCCAGCGCATCGAAGCCCAGCAGCAGCGAGAGGAGCAGAAGAAGCGCGAGGGCAATCGCCCGCCGCCACCACCGCCGCCGCAGGCGAAGCCGGATCGGGAGCGCGTAACCCCGCCGCCGCGCCCGCGCACGGAAAAGGCGCCGCGTCCGCCGCAGCAGTCACGTTCCTCCCGTCGACCCAGGTAGCTCACCGACATTGCGTCACGTTCGCGATCATTACCTCCCGCCGGATCGCGAAGCCTTCGCGGCTGCGGAGCCATCTACCGGCCGGATCATCGTCATCGCACCCACGCGCGCAGCGTGCGAGACGATCGAGCTCGCCCTCGGACTGCAGCTCGACACGCTGCTCCAGCGCGAGCACGGCGATGAGATTCTCGAGCTGGCGGGCGCCGGAAAGGGCTTCGGCATCGTCGCTGGCACGGGCACTGGAAAGACGCTCTCGATCCGCCCCATCGCCGAAACGATCCTCGGCACCACTGAGCTCCGCGTCGGCGTCGTCAACCGCGAGCGCGAAGCCACGCCGGACACGCCCAGCTGGAACGTCGTGATCGTGACGACGGGGATCGCGCGCCGCTGGTTCCAGGATGGCGACATCTTCGCGCGCGACACCCTCGTCGTCGACGAGATTCACCAGACGTCGGCCGAGCTCGAGCTCTGTCTCGCGCTCGGCAAACGCGTGGGCTCGCGTTTCATCTGGCTCTCCGCCACCGTCGATCCGACCTTTTACGCGCGCTACCTGGGCTCCGCGGCGGTGCTCGAGACGTTCGCGTTCGACCCGGAGAAGGGGCGCATGTGACGATCGTGCGCCGGAAGCCGATCGATTTTCTCGACGAGACGTTCCTGCGCGACGTGCAGAAGGAGAAGCGCGGCGTCGGAGTGTTCCTCCCCACGCGGGCGGCGGTGGAGGACGTCGCGGGGTTCGTGCAGCGCAAATATCCGCGCATCAACGCCGCGTTCTATCACGGCGGCGAGCCGATTCGCGTCATCCGGCCGTTCCTCGAGGGCGATGTGCGCAAGCCATACCTGCTGAGCATGACGGCGGCGGGACAGAGCGCGCTCAACGTGCACGGGCTCGATACAGTCGTGATCGAGGACATGCGCTTCACGAATCTCATCGAGGGCGGAAAGAACGTGCTCTCGCGCGTGCACCTGGGGGCGAACGAGATCCTGCAGATGGCGGGGCGCGTGCACGGGCGCGTCGCGGGCGGGCGCGTGTTCATCCTCAGCGATCGCGACATTCGCTTCAAGGCGCTGCGCCCCACGGAGCCGGAGTTTCAGCTCGCGGGCGATTCGGAGCGCGTCGCGCTCACCTGCGCCGGGCTGGGCGTGCGCGCGGACGAGCTCGAGCTGCCGGTGCCGCTCGATCGCACGGCGTATCGCAACGCGGTGCAGCTGCTCGAGTCGCGCGGAATCATCGAGAACGGGCGGCTCTCGCAGTACGGTGCTGCGGTCGAGGCGCTACCGGTGGACCGCGCGTGGGCGGAGCTGCTCGTGCACGCGAGCGAGGAGCTCGTGCCATACGTCGCGATAATGGCGTCGATCGAGTCGCTGCACCGCATGACGCGAGAGGAGCGCAACCTCCGCGGGCTGCTCGTCCCCGGGAGCGACAATCTCACCGCGTACAATCTCTTCGCCGATGCATACGCGGCGCACGGCTATCGCGGCGAGGTGTACGGGTTGCCGAGGTATCTGTTTGCGGAGGGGATCGAGGAGTGGGGCGAGGATCGCGGCGCGCTCGTGAAAACCGTCGAGGACGCCGCGCTCGGCATGGCCAGCATCTATCGGAGCCTCGAGCTCGATCTTCCCGGAAAGCTGCCGATCGCGGGAGAGCACATCGCGCGACAGTTCGCGGATCTCGTCGCGCGCATCATGCCGTTCGATCTCGTGATCGACGAGCACACGGCGAGCGGCGAAGAGGCGCGCGTCTCGAAGACGAGCGTGTGCTCGAGCTACGGAGCCATCGCGGGCGAGCTCCGCTACTTCGCGGACCGCATGGGAATTCCGCGCGCGGCGATCGAGGGGACGCAGATCCCGTACGACCTGGTCAAGAAGTACGCGGCGCACGAGCCGCCGGAGCTCGTGTTCGATCCGCATCGCAAGCGCGCGCAGCTCGTGCTCCGCAGCCGCCTCACCTACTTCGGCTTCGAGCTCGGCCGCGAGGAAGAGCCGGTGGAGCCCTTCCCGCCGGAGCTGGCGGCGCTCGCTCGCGAAAGGATCGCCGAGTCGCTCGCGCGTTTCGAGGCGCGCCACTCGGCGGTGAAGCGGAACCGCGCGGCGATCGACGAGATTCGCGACGTCTATCGTCGCAGCGGCGGTGCGACGCCGCGGTTGTCGCTCGCCGACCTCACCGCGATCTACGCGAAGATGCTCGAGAGCGCGCAGAGCGTCGACGATTTCCGCGCGGCGTCGCTGGTGATCGATCCCGATGCGATCGTCCCGGCGGCGGTGCGCAAGCGGTGGCTCGCGCTGCCGAGCCTGACGAACGTGCGCGATCACGAGGTGCCGATCGAGTACGATGTCGAGGATGGAGCGGAGGGGAAGGTCGGCGTCGCGCGGCTGCGGCTGCCGGAGAAGATGGCGCGCACGCTGCACGAGAGCGAACTGCCGGTGCTGGATCGTCCGCTGCGCTTCGCGGTGCATCGTGGTGCGCGCGGCTCGGTGCGCGGAGCAACGCTCGACGAGCTGCAGGAGCTGCTCGAGCGTCCGTGGATGCCGGACGAGGTCGAGCGCGAGCGCGCGCCCGAGCGTGCGCGCGATGGCCGGCCGTCGCGGCACGGCGAGCGAAAGCCCGGCGGCGGCGCGCGTGGTGGGGGAGGGAAGCGTGGTGGCGGCGGGAGCCGCGGCGGTGGCGGCCCCGGGCGTCGTCGGCGACGCGGGCGCTGACTCAGTCGCGCGTCATTGCGCGACTTCGTACTCGAGCTCGTGGAACTTCTCGAATCCGCGCGCGAGATAATTCGGCAGCGCGGCCTTGTCATCGAGGGTGCACGTGTGCAGCCACACGCGTGTGGCGCCGAGCGACCAGGCGCGACTCGCGGCTTCCGAGAGCATCGCCTTGCCGAGTCCGCGGCCGATGCAGTGGCGCATGAGGCCGAAGTAGGTGATCTCGATGGAGCCGTCGCCCTGCTTGTTCAGCTCGAAGTAGCCGCCGGGCGCGCCGCCGCCGTAGAGCACCCAAAGAGAAACGCCGGGCTGCGCGAGATGCTCGGCGCACTGCTCGTCGGTCCATTCGAGGCGTTCGCGCCAGCGATAATCGCGTCCCACTTCCGTATAGAGATAGCGAAAGAACGGAATGGGGCATGGGTCGGCATGCTCAATGCGGAACCCCGGCGGGAGCGGTGCACTCCGAAGCGCGCCAGGCGACGTGAGCTCGAGATAGGTGCGCGTGACGCGAATCGTGTTCATGGTGCGGAGAACTTACCGCGAAACTCCTTTCAAATCGATCCGTAAGGGCTTTTGGACTGGCCGGTCTGGCGAGACCGCGCGGCAATACCTACCCGAACAGTCAGGTAGTTACTAGCCGACGTTAAAACGTTATATGAGAATGGTTTATAACATAATCAAGCGTTTACTTGACTAATAGACCGACGGGTCTTATGCTACACACCATGAAAGACCGGCGAACTCAGATAGTGGAAGCTGCAACGGCCGTCATGCGGCGGCAGGGCTTCAGCGACACCTCGATTGACGAGGTGATTCGCGAGTCCGGCCTGTGCGGCAAGGGGCACTTCTATCACTACTTCAAGTCGAAGGAAGAGCTGGGGTACGCAGTGCTCAAGCTCCAATTCGACAGCTTCGCCGAACTTGGCCTCACGGCGCTTCGGGATCCGACGGTCGAGCCGATCGAGCGCTTGATGCGATTCATCGACGCGGTCATTTCCGCGCAGTCTCCGAGTGGCTGCACCATCGGGACGCCCAGCGGAGAGCTCCCGACGGAGATGGCGAGCTTGCATGAGGGGTTCAAGCGGTTGGTAGATGCCCTATTTCAGAGGTGGACCGATCAGATCGAAGCACTGTTGTGGGAAGCGCGGCCGAAACTCACCGAAGACGCCGACACGGCGCGTCTTGCCCGATTCATCGTGGCGACGCTGGCGGGCGCACGGTTCATGGCACGCGTGAAAGGCGATGCCGCCAACGGGGCGGACATCGGAACGGAGCTCAAGCGGTCGGTGTGGTCGTACGCACGGGAGCGTGAGCCGGCAGTGGTGGGGGCAACTCAATGAACACGCAGCCTGTGGGGGAAGGAATGCCGACGACGATTGCGGCGCCCGTTTCTGCGGAGCGTGCGCGCGTGCTGTCGACCGACGACCGGTCGAAGCGTCGCGCGCAATTCGAAAGCGAAGCGCTCACGCACCTCGATGCGCTTTACAGTTTTGCGCTCAAGCTCACGCACGAGCGCGATGAAGCAGAAGACCTCGTCTCCGAGACGATGCTCCGCGCCTTCGACCGGTGGGAGCAGTATCAGCTCGGCACGAACGTGCGCGCCTGGCTCTTCACGATTCTCTATCACGCATTCGTGAGCCGGAAGCGGCGCATTGATGCCCGCGAAGTACGCATCCCCGAAGATGAGGATGGGCGCGGCGCGTACGAGATCGTGGGCGAGGCCGATCCCGAAGGGAAGTTCTACGACTCGTTCATGGACGACGAGATCACCCGCGCCATCGACGCGCTCCCGGAGGACTATCGAATCGCGGTCGTGCTCAGCGACGTGCAGGGGCTGCGATACGCGGAGATCGCGAACATCCTCGGCATTCCCGAGGGCACCGTGAAGTCGCGTCTCTTCCGCGGCCGTCGCGTGCTGCAGAAGAAGCTCGCGGGCTACGCGGTGGAGATGGGCTACATCAAGGCCCGTCCCGCCGTCGCCTAGCTCGCCCGCGCGGCCACCGCGCCCTCGCTCACTCGCTTGCGGTGCCGCGCAGCCTTCGCGCGGTTCCCGCAGGTGGACATGTCACACCAGCGGCGGCGTCCATTCTTCGTGCTGTCGAAGAAGACGTGCAGGCAGCGCGAGTCGGCGCACCGTCGCACGCGCACGAGCTCTCCCGTCACGAGCGCGTCTGCCGCGGACTCGACCACCGGAATCATCAGCCCCGCGAAGGCATCGCCCACGGGGACGAAGCTGCGAACGAAGCTCCCGTCGCCGCGCTGCTCCACTCGGCGCGTGCCTGCGCTGCGGCCGAGCACGCGGTTGATCTCGCTCAGCGCGTTCACGCGTACGTCGGCCGTCTGCGCGCCGCGCTCCGCGAGCGCGCGCAGCGAAGCGCGGATGCGTCGCGCGTCGGCCAGCGAGGCGGTGGCGCCGGCGGGTTGCTGCTGCGCGCGCCGGCGAATGCCGCCTGCGCGTTCGCCGTCCAGAACCGATGTCGCCTCGAGCCAGCGGATCAGCTGCTCGAAGTCACGCAACACATCCACGCGCGTGCCGCGACGCACGTCATCGGTGTTGATGAAATCGAGCCAGAGTCGCTCGCCCACGAATACGAAAGGGGGCGCGAGCGTTTGTGCAAAGGGTGCGTGAATCATTCCCGAATACGAAAAGGGAGACAATTCTATCCTCGCGTTTGCACACGGGCAAGCGGGCCGCTGTCACCATTTTTTTTGTGAGCAGGACACCATCGCGACAGAGTCACTCGCCGCGCTCGCGGCGCTCGTCGAGTGCAGCAACTCCTGCTCCATCTCGGAATATATACGAACGGCATTGCGACGGACGCGCGAGTTGCGCGACACGGGACGATCGCGATCCGCAGGCGGCAACGACGCCAACGCGCGGCTCATCGACACGCTTTGACGCACATCTTCACGCATCTTCGCGCGCAGTGCGAGCGTCTCGCAGCGCGTCTCGTGGATGAGCGCGAGCGGATTCGCGCTCACGCGGCCATGTCCCGGAATCGCCTGACGTGGCTCGAGCGCCTCGATTCGATCGAGCGCCGTTAGCAGTCCGCTCGAGCTTCCGTCCACCACCATCGCGACACCGTCTTCGACCAGAAGATCTCCGGCGAAGACCACGCGCGCGTCCGGAATCCAGATCACGAGGTCTCCCGGTGTGTGCGCCGTGGCGGGCACCACGATCTCGAAGGTGCGTCCGCTCAGCGAGAGCGTCGTGTCGTGCGCGATCGGAAGGTCGGGCGTGTCCGCGAATGCGAACCCCTGCATCTCGCGGAGGCCAAGCACGCCGGTCCACGCGCTGACCATCGCGTCATCGCCGTCCTCGGAGGCGAGCGTGCGGCGATCGGGGTGCGCGATGATCTTTGCGCCCGCGCGCTTGAAGACGATCGCGCCGAAGTGGTGGTCTGGATGATGGTGCGTGAGGATGAGCCACTCGATGGGCAGGGGCGTGATCGTGCGAATCGTGCGGAGCAGCGTCTTCCCCTGCGCGGGGCTCGCGAGCGCGTCGATCACGACGACGCCCGTGCGCGTGACGACGAATCCCGCATTCGACCGCCCCTCTGACCCCTGACCGGTGTCGCCGAGCACCGCGTACACGCCCTCGCCGAGTTTTCGAAGCGGATATGCGCTGATCGTGTCGGGACGCTGGCGCGCTTCGCGTCGCGCGAGCGCGGCGGCCGACGTCGAATCGAGCGTGGTCGACGGCTGCACCTCCCGCTGTGCTCGCGCCGAGCACGCGAAGAGCGCCAGCATCACGGCGCTGCGTGCCAGCGCTGCGCGCAGAGATGTGCAACGTTCTGTCATGACCTCAGCGCTTGACGTGAAGAATTCATTGTGATGCAAGGTACTGAGCGCCGGCGTCCGGCATCGTGAGCAGCATCGCGTTCGACATTCTCGTCATTCCCTCGAAATCCCCTGGTCGAGCTCGGTGGCGTCGTGCATAGTGTTGCGCACGATGTCGTTCGTTTGATGTGGGCGTCCATTCGCGCCGACCATATCGTCGGCCATGGCGTCACACGACACCCGGCCAGTATGCCGCAGGAGGATTTCGACGTGATCGTATTCCTCTGCAAAAAAGCGCGCGAAATCGCCAGCCTCGCGCTCGTCGCGATTTGCGCGACGGCACAGCTCTGCGCACCGGCACACGCAGATGCGCAGGGGCCCGCCGCGGCGGGCTCGGCGCGCGTCAGCGGCACCGTCTTCGACAGCCTCGATCACCGACCGCTGAGCGACGCGATCGTGCAGCTCATCGAAGCGCCGCCGGGCGGCCATTCGTACGCCACGACCTCCGACTCGCTCGGGCATTTCGCGATAGACAGTGTGGTCGCCGGCAACTACATCGTCGGGTTTCTCCATCCGCTCCTCGACACGCTCGGCATCAGCGCTCCCTACGACACCGTTTTAGTCGAAGAGAGAGCGGCGATGCGCGTCGCGCTTGTGGTGCCGGGCGAGCGGCTGTTCGAGCGCGGGATCTGCGGCGATACGGCGAAGAAAGACAGCGTCGGAATGATCGTCGGACATGTGAGCGATGCGGCCACCGGCGCGCCAATGGCCGGGAGCGCTGTGACGCTCGAGTGGCAGACGCTCGTTTTCGGCTCCGGCGGGGTGCATACCGAAATGCGCTACATGCACGGGTCGACGACGGGCGAAGGGTGGTTCGCCATGTGCGGGTTGAGCGAGGATCAGTATCAGATGCACGCGGAGAAGGGCGCGCGCGCCACGGGACTCATCGATGTCGACATCCACGCGCACGACGTCGCGCGACTCTCGCTCCTCCTCGGCAGCGACCCCTCGGCGCAAGCGCCGGATTCCGCATCCCGAAGCGGCGCGTCGCTTTCGGGGATGGTCACGAGCCACGACGGACATCCGCTCGAGGGTGCGCAGGTCGTCGTCGACGGATCGACGGTGAGCGCGACCACCGATGCTCGCGGTGCCTTCTCGCTCACCGGCCTCCCCGACGGCACGCGGATGGCCGAGGCGCGTGCGCTGGGCTACGAGCCGGTTCGGGTGCGCGTGGAGCCGTCGCGTTCGGAGCCGCGCAGCGTGAAGATCGAGATGGGAAAACGCGTGGCCACGCTCGACGCAGTCACGATCTACGGGAAACGCTCTCAGCGCCTGCGCGACCTTACCGGCTTCGCTGATCGCCAACGAAAAGGGTTTGGTCGCTTCATCACGCGACAACAGATCGATGAGCGGAATGCGCTCTCCGCGTGCGACCTGCTTCGGCAAGTCCCCGGCTTGAATGTGATGGACGATGGCACCGCCGGATGTACGGCAAACATTCGCGGAGCGACGACGGGAGTGTCAGCGGGCAGTACGCGCGCGGGTCCGCATCTGTGCGAGCCAACGATTTATCTGGACAACGTTCCATTCGGGGGGACGTTCTCCGAATTCACGCACACGGTACTGCCCAGGGACATCATGGGAATCGAGGTCTACACCAACTCCACCGAGCCGCCGCAATTCTCCGGCGCGTGCGGCGCGATCGTGGTCTGGACCCGCACGGGCGCGTGAGCGGCTAGTCCTCGGTGGCCGTCGTGAAGCGCACGTCGGCGCTCGATGTGTAGACGCCACCTTTGTTGTCCTTCCACGTGACGGTTACCGGCGCTTCCTTGCTCGCGCGCAGTGAGAAGCCGACGAACGGATCTCGGCTGATGCCCGAGCTCCACTCGAAGTGCGCGACGCGCTCGCCGCCGTAGGTGACCTCGACCTCGTTCACGAAGTAGGCGGGAATGGGAATCCCGGCCTGGTCGCGGCTCATCCCCGTGAGCATCGGATGCGACAGCAGCGCGCGGATGTTGAACGCGGCGTTGCGCGCAATCTTCGCGGGGAGAATGATCTTTCCCTGTCCGATGTCGCCGTTCATCAGACGCACCCGTTGAGCGAAGTGAAGACGAAGCGCGAGGTGGTCCAGAGGTCGCCCCTGCTCGTCTCCGCGATGATCCGGACGTGCGAGCTGCGCCGCATCTTGATGCGCGTGTCGAGTGTGGCGGCGCCGATCGCGGCGGTGAAGGCGAAGCCCGCGAGATAGATGTCGGGGTTGTGATCGACGACGATGTGAAAGCCTTTCACGTAGTTGTCCGCGGTCATCGGCAGATCGCTCTCGATGAGAAGCGGCACTTCGCGGCTGTCGGGCGCGACGTCGGGAACGTCGAGCGTGATGTGCCCTGCGCGAATGGGGCGGTCGCCGAACTTCTCGCGGAGGACCTTCTTGACGTTCTCGTCGGGCTCGTCATCCGGTCCGCGAAGGAGCGGCGAGGCGCTCGCGGCAGTGCCGGTCGCGGCGATGGCTGCAACCGCGAGGGCGGAGGACTTGAGGAAGGTGCGGCGGGACAGCGAATCGCGCACGGGACTCCAGGTGTGCGGGACTACCTCTAATATAGCATTGCCTCGCTAACTGACCGCCGGCTCCGCCGCACTGCTGTCGAATTCTCGCAGGGTGCGACCGCCGGGGGTAGATTCCGCGCATGACAGCCAAAGCCCCCTTTGTAACGACCGATTACATCCGCTGGGAGGACATCGACCTCGCCGGCATCGCCCGCTACAGCGCCTATACGCGCTTTCTCGACATCGCCGAGACCGACCTGTACCGCTCGCTCGGCACTCCGCTGAGCAAGCTGCACGCGCAGTACCAGGTGTGGCTGCCGCGGAAGGTGATGCACATCGAGTACTTCGCGCCGGCGCGGCTCGACGATCAGGTGGTCATCGTCGGGTACTTCAGCAACATCGGCCGCACGTCGGTGACGATGAACGTCGACATCTTTCGCGATGACAGGAAGACGCTGATCGCGGCGGCGCACCTGGTGCTGGTGTGCGTGGACATCGCGCTCGCGAAAATCGCGCTGCCGCCGGAGTTCAGGCAGCTCGTCGAGCGGCACATCATGTCGACGGAAGAGGCGCGCACAGCACTCTGACAATCGGGGGCGGAACCAACGCCCCGTTGCGAACGTAGGGGCTCGTTGATGGAACGTGCCGCGGCGGCCGCCGCGCGCACGAGAGCAACGAGCCTCCGGAGGATCGCGTGCGTGTTGTCCGTCTGCTGTCCAGCGCCGTTTCCATCGCCGCGCTTTTCGCGTTCAGTGGCGCCGCCTTGTCCCAGACACGCGCTCTCGCGCCGACGCTCGACGGCGCTTCGACGCCATCGCAGGAGCTCGACGCGAAGACGATTCGCACGCTCGTCGACACGGTTTCGCGTCAGATCGAGCAGTTGTACGTCGACGCCGATACGGCCAAGCTGATCGCGCAGGTGCTGCGCGCCAGCCTCGCAAAAGGCGCGTACGACCACCCGTACGATGGCAATCGGTTGGCCGAGTTGATGACGGCGGACCTCCGGTCGGTGAATCACGATCTGCATCTCGGAGTTCGCTTCGTCGCTCCGGGCTCACCCGGCGCCGCGAGACCGGGGATGCCCGCATTCCTCGGCCGCGAGCAGCACTACGCGCTCGGCCGAATCGACGTGCTCCCCGGAAACATCGGATATCTGGAGCTCACGGGCTTCGCGATCGACACTGTCGCGCAGTCGGCGGTGGTCGCGGCGCTCGAATATCTCAAGAGCACGGATGCCATCATCATCGACCTCCGGCGCAATCGTGGCGGCAGCGGCGAGCTCTCGAACTTTCTGATCAGCCACTTCACGGGCAGCGATACCATTGCGTCGCTCAAGGTGACGTCGCGTTCGACGGACGAAAACTTCGTCCGTTATACGCTGGCCAGCGTGCCCGGACCGAGGCGGCCGACGGTGCCGTTGTACCTTCTCACCAGTCGCGGCACTGCATCAGCGGGCGAGGACTTCGCCTTCGTCCTGCAAAATCTCAAGCGCGCCACGATCGTCGGCGACCGCACGGCGGGCGCCGGACACAACGTCGACGCGGTCACGTCGGGCTACGGATTCACGACGTCGATCTCGGTCACGCGCGTCTCCGATCCGAAGACGGGAAAAGAATGGGAGCGTGTGGGCGTGCAGCCCGATGTACGAGTCGAGCCGGGGACGGCGCTCGACGTCGCGCAAATCGCGGCGCTGCGCACGCTCGAGTCGAGCGCGCCGGCGGAGTCGCGCGCACATCTCGCATTTCTGCGCGACACTCGCGAGGCGATTCTGCACAGGCACGACGTCGCGAGCGCGACACTCGCGAAATACGCCGGCGAGTACGACGGCGATCGCGTCGTCCGCGTCGCGAACGGTCGCCTGCTCTACGTGCCCGCGCTCGGCGCCTTGCCCGACACGTTGGTGTCGCTCTCGGATTCGGTTTACGCGGCGAGCACGCAATCGCGCCTCACCTTCGTGCGTAGCGCCCAGAATGTGGTTGAGCTGCACATCCTGACCGCCGAGGGAATCGACGTGCTCGTGAAGCGAAAGTCCTCGCGCTAGATCAGGCCGAGGGCGCCTCTCCCCCCGTGAGCGCGTCCTCGCGATACGTAATCCACCCTGTGGTCTCCTCCGCCACGAGCTCTACCTCCGTTCCGATCGGAATCGTGAGGTTGGGCATCTCGTGCCCCGCGGGAAAATCCGTCAGCACGGGTACGTCGAGGTCCGAGAGCAGATCCAGAAGGAAATTTTCGAACTCGTCCTCCTCGCTGCGATCGATCGCCAGCTTCCCGATGATCACGCCGCGCACGGCGCGCAGCAGCCCCGCCGCGCGCAAATGCACGAGGCGCTCGTCGAGCACGCTCATCGGATCGCGCGTCTCCTCGAGAAAGAGAATTGAATCCGTGGTGTCAACTTCGTACGGCGTGCCGATCGTCTGCTGCACCAGCGAGAGATTTCCGCCAATGAGCCGTCCCGTCGCGCGTCCGGGACGCACCACGCGTGCGATCCCCTTTCCGATCTTTGTCGTCGGACGCGGTGTCGAGAGCGCCGTGAGCAGCGACGCCATCGTCGGGTCGCGCGTGCTCGGAATCAGATCGTCGACCGTCGGCCCGTGAAAGGTGCGCAGCCCCGACCGCCGCATCAGCCACAGATGCAGCGCCGTGATGTCCGAGTAGCCGACGAAAATTTTCGGATTGCGCCGGAACACCTCCGGCTCGAGATACGGGAGCATGCGCACCGCGCCGTAGCCGCCGGTGCCGCCGATCACCGCCTTCACCTTGGGGTCCAGCCACACCCCCATGAAGTTCTCGGCGCGCCGCTCATCTTCGAGGCGCTTGAAGCGCCGACCGGTGGCGATTTCTGGGTCGAGCACCACGCTGTAGCCAGCGTGCTCGAGCGCCTTCACTCCCCGTAGCAGCCAACCGGGACGCGGCGCGTACGACGGCGCCACGATGCCGATCGCATCACCCTTCGCGATGGGCGCTGGGCGAAGGAGGGGCGCGGTATCTGGCGGATCGGGCGTCATTCGGCGGGAAATTTAAGCAGCTTCCCACGGAACGGTTTGCGAGCTTATCTGTAACCGGCGCGATGCGCGCACTTTCGCGTTATCTTCGCCTTTCCCGGCTCTACGCGCGCTTAACGCCCCCCGGAGGCACCCTTGGCCGCGCTCCAGCGATCATTTTCGCTCCTCCGTCCGCTGGCCCTGCTTCTAATGGTCGCCGCGCTGGTGGTTCGGGCCGGCCATCCACCCGCGCCACTCGCGGCGAGTGCGCCTGAAATTGAGTTTTCCGCGGACCGGGCGATGCGCCACGTGAAGGCGGTGGCGCAGCGGCCGCACCCGATCGGAAGCGACGATGCGGCGCGAGTCCGCGGCTATGTCCTCGCGGAGCTCGCCGCACTCCATGTGCCTTCCGAGGTGCAAGAGGCGACCGCTGTCGGCACGCGATATCGGTCCGCCGGGCGAGTGCGCAACGTGGTCGCGCGCATGTCGGGGACTAAACCGGGTGGACCCGCAGTCCTCCTGATGGCGCATACCGACGGCGTTCCAGCCGGTCCCGCGGCGGGTGACGACGGGTCCGGAGTGGCGGTGCTTCTCGAAACCCTCCGGGCGCTCCGTGCGGGACCGCTGCTCGAGCACGATGTCATCGCGCTGTTCACCGATGGAGAGGAGGCCGGCCTTCTCGGTGCGGCCGCCTTCGTTCGAGAACATCGCTGGGCGAACGACGTTGCTGCGACTCTCAACTTCGATGCCCGCGGGACGACCGGCCGAGCGTTCATGTTCGAGACCGGCTCGGGCAATCTCGACATTGTGCGGGTCTACCGGGGCGCGCCGGACGTCAACGGCACTTCGCTCATGGTCACGGTCTACCGCTCCCTTCCCAACGACACCGATCTCTCCGAGCTGGCGATTCTCGGGCGCCCCGCGCTCAACTTCGCTTTCGCTGACGGCGTCGATCGGTATCACACCAGTCAAGACAACGTCGCCCAGCTCAACCCGGGCACCATCCAGCACGAGGGGGCGCAGGCGCTCGCGATCACGCGCGCGCTTGCGAGCGGACCGCTGCCGCGTCCCGCGACTGGCGATGCGGTGTTCTTCGGTTTCCCGGTGCTCGGACTCGTGCTTTATCCGGAAGGTGCGGCGATCCCACTGGCCGCAGTAAGTGCCGTGCTCGTCGTGATCACGCTCTTCGCCATTCGACGCCGTGAACGCCACTGGATCCGCGATCTGATACTCGGCACACTCGCGACGATATTCGCGGCGGCCCTTGGCGGAGGCGCCGCATACCTGGCGGGCCTCGGCATCACGCGAGTTCACACGACGTTGGGAGGGACGCCGGCCTTGAGCGGCGTGTACGCCGTCGCGATCACGCTGCTCGCGCTCACGCTGGCATCCGCCTGCTGGGCACTCGCGCGCAAGTGGGGGAGCGCGGCCGGCACGCATGGCGGCGCACTGCTCGTGTGGGCGATCCTCACGTTGTTCGTGAGCTGGAAGGCGCCGGGAGCGAGCTTCTTCCTCCTTTGGCCGCTGCTTGCTGGGTCGGTCGCGGCGCTACTCGAGCCCCGTCAGGATTGGGTCGCCGCCGCGTCGCTCTGGCTGGCGACCTTCATCGCAATGGCTCTGCTGGTGCCGATCATCTACAGCATCGGCCTCGTCCTCCTCGGCCTCACCGGCGCAGGCGGAGTCGTGATGGGCGTGCTCACCGCGCTGCTCGTCCTGCTGATTGCGCCCCAGTTCGAAGCGATGGTGGGGCGGCGGCGTTGGCGAGCGACGCTGGGCGTGCTTGCTGCTACGATCCCGTTTTTCATCGCCGGTGCGATGACGGTGCGCAACAGCGCCACTCATCCCGTGCCGTCGATACTCGTCTATGCCGCCGACGCGGACTCGAACGATGCGTGGCTCGTTACACCCGCCTCGTTGGAGAAGCGGGACTCATGGAGCGCGGCCGCGCTCGGAGCGTCTCAGCAACTCATGTCTCCGGGTCAACATCTCGCGGGCGGTGGCCCGCCGTCCTGGCTCACGAATGTCTTTGGCCAGGAAATGCAGGTTGCCGTGCGCCCTGCTCCTCGAATTCCGCTGAGCGGTCCGGTAGCGACGGTGATCGCAGATTCGACGACTGACGCGGGACGTCGATTGACGATGCGGATCGTGCCGGCGCCAGGAACGGTGAACGTCGAAATGCGATCGGTGAGCGGGACGGTGCTCGCCGCGGCGGTGGACGGTCGTGCCATCGACACGACCCGCTATCGTCGCAGGAGTCCGCACTGGACTCTCTCGTACGCGGCTCCTCCCGATTCCGGCTTCACGCTCGCGCTCACGATGAAGCGCGGCGCCAGGATAGCGCTCGAGATCAGCGCCCAATCTGCCGGTATTCCACCGCTCACCGGGCTGAGCATCCCGCTCCGCCCTGATGACGTGGTTCCGGTTCAAACCGGGGACCACACCGACGTCTATCGGCGCGTCACCTTCTGAGGTTGCGGCGCGTTTCGCTGCCCACAGCGAGCGGCTAGATTGCCTCACATGGCCGCGAACGACAGCGCGATGTATTTCCGGAAGGGATTTGGTCTCAAGGCGGACGTCCAGGAGACGCTCGCCACGGACTACTCCGGACGTCTCGTAGATCTGCTTCAGACAAGAGGTTACGCGCTCTCGGCCGGCGACACCACCGTCCGTCTCGCGCGTGAGTTCGGCTTCTGCTACGGCGTCGAGCGCGCCGTCGAATACGCCTACCAAACGCGCACGAAATTTCCCGACCGTCGCATCCTTTTGGTCGGCGAGATCATTCACAACCCGCACGTCAACGCGCGGCTGCGCGAGATGGGGATCGAGATCCTCATCCCTTCAGCCACCGGCTTCGACTACGCCGCGATCACGCCGCAGGATGTCGTCATCCTCCCTGCGTTCGGCGTGCCGATGAAGGATTTTCAGACGCTGCGCACCTCAGGCTGCGTCATGGTCGACACGACGTGCGGCTCCGTGCTCAACGTGTGGAAGCGCGTCGACGCCTACGTGCGCGACGGGCTCACCTCGCTCATCCACGGCAAGCACTATCACGAGGAGACGCGCGCGACGGCGTCGCAAGCGGAGAATCATCCCGGTGCGCACTGGATCGTTGTGCGCGACATGGGCGAGGCGAAGCTCGTGTGCGAGTACATCGAAGGGCGCGGCGATCGCGCGGCGTTCCTCGCCAAGTTCGCGCCCGCCGTCTCACCCGGCTTCGATCCCGATGTGCATCTGCGCCGCATCGGCGTAGCGAATCAGACGACGATGCTCGCGAGCGAGTCGCTTGCGATCGGAGAAGAAGTGGGGAGCGCAATCGCGCGCGCGCGTGGCATCGAAGCGCGCGAGGTCGACTTCCGCTCGTTCGACACGATTTGCAGCGCCACGCAGGATCGCCAGGACGCCGTGAAGGAACTGCTTGCCGAGCCGCTCGATGTGATGGTGGTGGTCGGCGGCTACAACTCGAGCAACACGATCTCGCTCGCCGCGATCTGCGCCGAGCACGTGACGACGTACCACATCGAGGACGCGGAGGCGATCGATCCGGAGCGCGGCACCATTCGCCACAAGCCGATCGGGCGCGCGGAGGAAGTGTCGGAGGGCTGGATGCCGGCGCACGGCGCAATGCGCATCGGGCTCACCGCCGGCGCGAGTACGCCGAACAACAAGATCGGCGACACCGTCGCGCGCGTGTTCGCCACGCGGGGCATCGATCCGGCGACGATAGAGTGAGTACTCGCTCGTGATCACGCGCGCGTGACGGCCGCAGCGCGTCCCACCTTCGGATCGGCGGAACTCCGCGCCGGTACCACGCGCGTCGTCATCATCCCCGCGCTCGGCGGCAAGATCGCGAGCATGGAGATGGCCGGGCGCGAGTGGCTGTGGACGAACGACTCGATCGCGCACCAGACGCCGATCGATGGTGCTTCGTACGTCGAGACCGCGGACTCGGGCGGCTACGACGAGTGCTTTCCTACTGTGGCGGCGTGCACGCTCCCGGCAATCTCGGGGCGCTACGCCGCGCTCTCGCTGCCGAATGCGTACAGCGGTCTGGCGCTCCCCGATCACGGCGAGCTCTGGTCGCAGTCGACGACGTTCGATCTCAAGACGCTCGAGGACGGGACGTACGCGGTGTGCGGATGGGTGGGGAAGCGAATGCCGTATCGCTTCGCGCGCGCGATCTACGTGACCTCCGATCGCGTCGAGATGCACTACGCGGTGACGAATGACGGGCTCGATCGCCTGCCGTTCGTGTGGAGCGCGCACCCGCTGCTTCCGCTCACGAAGAACACGAAGCTCGAATTCCCCGAGGGCGCGCGTGTGCGTGTGTGGGCGCAGCACGGCATCGAGCTCGGCGGCCCGGGCGCGGAGCACCGCTGGCCGCGCGCAGTCGCCGCGGGAAAGAATCACGACTTCCGGCTTCCCGATGAGATCGCGCGCAAGTACGCGTGCAAGCTGTTCGTCGACATGGGCACGGGGCGCGCGGCGATCGAGGAGCAGAATGCGCGTCTCGAGGTGTCGTTCGACACGGCGAACGTCACGCACTTCGGGCTCTGGCTCAATCGCGGCGGATGGTCGCCATTCGCGCGCGGGAAGGGCTACTACAATCTCGCCTTCGAGCCGTGCATCGGCGCGCCGGACTCACTCACCGAAGCACTCGGCCAATGGCGCAGCGCGAACTGGCTCGAGCCGGGCCAGACGCGCGAGTGGACGCTCACGTGGCGGGGGATCAAGCTGCTCTGAGCTCTGAGCGAAGAGCGATGAGTGATCAGCGAGGAGCGAACTGCGAACTGCGTTGTGAACTACACACAGACGGACACAAGCGGACACGAACGGAGAACTGCGAACTGCGGATACGAAGCAAACCACTAAAAAGTGAATCAGACCTGGCGCGGGGCGAGGTCGGCCCGGCGAGATGAAGCGAGCCATACATGATTCGATTCGTCGTTATTGGTCTGATTCGTGTTCGCAGTGTGCAGTGCTTTTTCCGTTCGTGTCCGCTTGTCTCCGTCTGTGTGTGTTTCACAACGCACTCCGCTCCTCGCTCCTCGCTCATCGCTCCAACCCCCGATCCACCGTGACAGTGATCGTCCCGTAGGAGTGATTCGGCACCTCCTCCGAGCGGTACTCCTTTCCATTGTGCGTTCCGCCGAAGGCGATCGTGAGCGAGTGCCTGCGCATCGCGAGCCCGAAGTTGTAGCTGTTCACCCAGGGAATACGGCTCACCGAGAAGGTTGAGTCGTTTTTCGTATAGCTGCGGTCGAGCAGCTGGTCGTACACGACGAGCGACTCGCGCACGCCCCCGTAAATCCAGATGCCGAAGTCGTTCGCGCCCGCGCGCTGGCGCGCCGCCGGGCTCCACGGATGCGCGAGGTGGTACCCGAGTCGCGCAACGACGCCGCCGTACGCGCTCGTGCGCGCGTTCCCGAGCTGCGCGCTCCACGACGGGACGATGTCCGCGAAGTCGTGGCCATCCGCGGCTACGAACGCGGCGCGCACATTATCGGTGTACGAGATATTCGCCGCGGGGCGGAAGCCGAGCTGGTACTGCCACCCGGGTGGGTCCACCTGATTGATGATGTGGTGAAATCCTTTCTGCAGCGCCTCCGCCCCGGATTGCGCCCCGGTGATTCCCGCGGCAATGCCGAAGGACGTGAGGCGCTTCTCCGACACGATGTTGGCGGTGACATCGGCGTGCAGCCAGCCAGCGAACGGGCGGTCTCCGGCGATCGGCGCGGAGATGACGCTATCGTCGGGCGGCGGCTCCTGCGCCGCGGATGTCACGCCCTTGGGTGACCGTACGCTCTCGAACTCGGAGGCACGATGACTCAACGGCTCCGGTGTGTACATCTGCTGCGCGATCGCGAACTCGGTGGTTAGGCAGCGTTGGTCGCGCGACTCCTTTCCCGTGCAAGGGGCCGCTGAGCGTACCAACCGCCCCCAGAGTGGAGCGACGCTGCGCGAAAGCGAAACGCGCAGCCCGTTCGTGTACTCGCCGTCCGGCCGCTCCTTTCCCGGCAGCCAGAAATCGAGCGCATCATTCTCGCCCGTGACCTCGACTCCCGGCACGGCTTGCGCGTGAAGCGAGCCGGGCGCGAGCCCGACCGACGCCCACAGCACCAGCGCCGCCGCTCGCAGCACCATCATTGCGCGAGGCGCGGATAGCGGCGACAGTTCCTGCGGGAGTCTTCCGACGGCTGAGGTGGGCCTGGTCATGTGCTCAGTAATAAATCGCCTTGCGCGAGGAAGTGCCGTCGCCATGCTCCTGGCAGTCGCCGTCGGCTGTCGCCATCGCGCGGCGAATCCGACCACGCTCACCCCGGAGCTGAGCGGCGTCGCCGACGAGCAGCCGGTGGCGCCGCTGCTTTCGCGCGGCGACAAGGTGCTGGTCGTGATCGATGGGGAGAAGCGGGGAACGGGCACCTACAACGGCCAGCGCGTCGTGCTCGACCCGCCGCTCGATACCATCACGCCCGCGCGCATCGACTCGGCGCGGATCCGTGTGGGACCCGCGACGCGCGAAATGTACGGCGTGAGCTATCGGATGGTAGGCGTGCTGCTGGTGTGGCTCCGCCCCGATTGAGCGACTAGCTGCGTCCCTTCCGGCTCGCCCAGTCGCGGCCGTACATCGAGGAAAGCGTGAGCGCTCCTATCGCAGTGATCAGTACGCCCGTCGCGCCGATCGCCGTGGCGTAGATCGGGCCCTTTTCCCAGAGCAGATTCTCCGGGAGGAACAGCACGACCGCCATCGCAATCCAGCACATCGCGGTGCCCGCGAGCCAGACGGCGACGATCATCTTCGTGCGCTCCGATTCGACCAGGCGACTCTTGCGCCGCGCCATCGACACGAGAAATGCTGCAGCCACGACCAGGGCAAGGATCGACACCCCTTTCTGCGCGGCAGTGTCGACGCCGAGAAAGAAGAGCGTGCCCACGAGGCACGCGAGTGCGGCGATCGTCAGCCCCTGATACGCGCCGATCGTGACACCGCGCTTGCGGCGCACCATTGTGTTTTCATCCGCATACGGATCGGGGCGCTTGCGCTCAGCAACCTTGCTCATGCCGTTCACTCCGGAAGTAGATGCACGTCGTGCGAAAGAGTGTACCAATGAAAGACGCGCGTGGCGGGCGGGCGGCAACGTTCCGGCTGACCGTCTCAGGCCGCTACCGGGGCACGCCCCCACGCACCAGTTTTGATGGTGGCAACGCTCGTGGCCGCTCCGGTGCGGCCGCACCCATGCAGAGGACGCTCGAATGCCCACTCTAGTCCGTCGTTCACTGGCCGCGCTCGCGCTCGCTGGCCTTGCCGCACCGCTCGCCGCGCAGGACAAGGCGCAGCAACAGCCGCTTACCATAGAGAGCTTCGAGGCGGTGAAGGCGGTCTCCGATCCGCAGATGGCGCCGAGCGGCTCGGCGGTTCTCTACTCGGTGCGGACGACGAGCCTGGCGACAAACAGCCGCTCGTCGCTCACGTACAAAGTGGCGGCGAGCGGCGGCACGCCCATCGCCTGGCCCGACGCGTCGACTAACGCCTCCGAGGCACGATGGTCCCCCGACGGCAAGCGCATCGCGTTCATCGCGGGCGGTCAGCTCTGGGTCGCCGATCAAGCAGGCGGCGCGCGCAAGCAGCTCACCACGCTCCAGGGCGGCGCGACCGGCCCGGTGTGGTCGCCGAATGGAGACAGGATCGCCTTCACGTCGCGCGTCTTTCCCGCGTGCTCGGATGACGCGTGCAACGTCTCTCGTCAGAAGGCCATCGACTCCAATCCCGTGAAGGCGCACGTCGCCGACGAGCTGATGTACCGCCACTGGAATGCCTGGGACGACGGCACGCGCGCACATCTCTTCGTCGTCGGCGCGGACGGGAACGGGCTGCTCGATCTCACTCCGGGCGCGACCTACGATGTGCCGCCGGGCCCGTTCGGCGGGAGTGAGGGCTACGACTGGGCGCCCGACGGCAAGGAGCTCGCGTACACGGCGAAGGATTCTGGGCGCGAGGACGCGTGGAGTACGGACAACAATCTCTACACGGTTCCATCCACGGGCGGGAAGTCCGTCGTCATCACGGCTGCCAACAAGGGTGCCGATGAGAATCCGGTGTACTCGCCGGATGGCAAGCTGATTCTCTATCACTCGCAGGCGCGCGCGGGCTTCGAGTCGGATCGCTGGCGTCTCATGTCGTACGATCGCTCGAGCCACCAGTCGCGCGAGCTCCTGCCGCAGTGGGATCGCAACGCCGACGGCTACGCCTTCGCCGCCGACGGCCACAGCCTGCTCATTCAAACGGTCGATGCGTCGCGCGAGAAGTTCTACCGTTCGACGTTCGCGAACGGCGTCGCAAGCGCTCCGCAGAGATTGTTCTCCGAGCGGAACAACGCCTCGCCATCGCTCGATCGCGCAGGGCGCACGATCGCGTGGCTGCAGGATGCCGCCGACCGTCCCGCCGAGGTCTACGTCGCTACGCTCGGCTCCGGTGTGTCGGGGCTGCACCAGCTTTCGCACGCGAATGACTCGCTCGTCGCGACGCTCAAGGTCTATCCGGTGGAGGACTACTGGTACAAGGGCGCGAATGGCGACAGCGTGCAGGGGATGATCCTGCGTCCACCGCAGTGGCAGCAGGGGAAGAAGTTTCCGGTGGTACTGCTGATTCACGGCGGACCGCAGGTGCCGTGGCTCGATCAGTGGCACGGGCGGTGGAGCTATCAGATGTTCGCGGCGCAGGGTTACGGCGTCGTGATCATCAATCCGCGCGGTTCGCCGGGGTATGGACAAAAATTTGTGGACGCGATCTCGAAGGACTGGGGCGGCGCCGTGTATTCCGATCTGATGCTCGGCCTCGATGCAGCGCTCGCGAAGTCGCCGTGGCTCGATGGCACTCGCATGAGTGCGGCCGGTGGCTCGTATGGCGGATACATGGTGGACTGGATTGCGGGACACAGCGATCGATTCAAGGCACTCATCAGTCACGCTGGCCCGTACAATCTCGAGAACATGTACGGCGCGACGGAGGAGCTCTGGTTCCCCACGTGGGAGTACGGCGGCCCGTACTGGGATTCGACGGCGATGCAGCAGAACTATCGCAAGTGGTCTCCGCATCTCTTCGCGAAGAACTTCAAGACGCCGACGCTCGTCACCGCCGGTGAGCTCGACTATCGCGTGCCCTACACCGAGGATCTCTCCTTCTTCAGCGCGCTTCAGCGACAGAGCGTGCCGTCGCGACTCGTCGTGTTTCCCGACGAGGGACACTGGGTGCAGAAGCCACAGAATCAGAAGCTCTGGTGGAACGAAGTGCAGGGGTGGTTGAACAAGTATTTACAGCCCGCGACGATGTAGCGAGAACGAACGCGTTGCACTCTTGCGCGCGCGCATACCGACCTTATCTATCTGAGATCGCACCGCGAGCTGAGAGCGTCGCGGTGATCCATGTGATCTCTCGAAGGAGGTCGGTGATGCGCTGTGCGTCGTTGGCGGCACTGTTGGTCGTCTCTGCGTGCGCGTCCGGAGGCAGCAGCAAGGAGGGGAGTGGGGACTCTCCCCTGACTCAGCAGCGAGTGGAGACGACTCGCATCGATACGCCGCAAGGGATCATCAACATCGAATGGCGCCAGCAGCGCACGTACGATGAGGCGAAGCTGCTCGTCGACGTCGACAAGGCGTGGGCCGCGGTGCCGGCGGTGTTCGGCGAGCTCGGGATTGAGCCGAATATCGTTGACTCGAAGCAGCACGTCTTCGGCAACGCGGGCTCGACCTTTCGCCGAAAGCTCGGCTCCCAGCGCATGTCGAAGTTCTTCGATTGCGGAACCACCACCGGCATCTCGAATGCGGACCAGTACGATCTGCTGATTCGCGTGATCACGCAGATTCTCCCGGCGGAAGGCGGCCTCTCCGCGGTGCGGACTCAGGCCGAGGCGACCGGGCATGCCATCGCGACGTCGGGACAGGTGGCGCAGTGCTCGAGCACTGGCGCGCTCGAAGCGCAGATCGCGCACATGATCTCCGATCAGGCCGTGCGAGCAGCGGCCAAGTAGCGCTGTCGCTCGCTGCGCTTTCGCGCGCTCAGTCCGCGCGGAAGCGCAGCAGCATTTCTCCGATCTGAATCATGTCACCGTCGTCGAGCAGGCGCGTGCGCGCCGTGCTTCCGAGCTCCTGGCCGTTCACGAGCGTCGGATTGTTCGGTGAGAGGTTGGTGATGCGCCACCGTCCTTCCTGATACTGCATGCGCGCGTGCGTGCGACTGATCGTGTCCGCCGGCAGCTTGATGTGGCGATGACGAGGGCCTTCCGCGGCGCCGATCGTGATGTCGGCCGGCTCTCCCTTCACGCGCATGAGGCGGATCGCTTCGCCGACGTTGCTTCCCACTTCGACTTCGAGATGCCCTGGGAGCACCTGAACGGCCTCCTTCCCGTTCGACGCGAGATCCTGGCGTTCACGCCGGTCACGGCCGCCCGTCACCATCATCGGTGGCAGCGCGCCGTGGCGATGCCTCCGCGCGGCGCGTTTGCGCGCGAGGAAGACGCCGCTGGCCGCGATCGAAATCGTCGCGATCAACAGCACGATGCTCACGGCGATTACCATGATCGGATTAGCTTCAAGCAAGCTCGGCATGCAACTCGTCGACCAGTGAAGTGGTGCTGCGGCACGTTGTGTCCTCCCTGCGCCTGCACATGATACACTCGCGTGGCGATACAGTAAGCAGTTTCTGCGCTTGCTGCCTAATACTGCATTGTTTTGTTCCAGGGTCCAGTCTCTAACTGCAACCCATGCGCCTACTTAAAGCTGCGCTAGCCCTGGCGGGCGCAACCGCGTATTTGGCGGCCCCGCCCACACCACTCCACGTGCTGCGCGCCACGCCGGCAGACACCGCCGGACGCGCGTCGCGGATCGAGATCACCTTCGACCGGCCGGTGGCAGGCTCCCTCGATCGAACCGTCGACCCACACTCGATCATCTCCGTAGCGCCGGCCGTGCCCGGTCGCGTCGAGTGGCGAGATCCGGTCACCATCGTGCTCACGCCGAGCGCGATGCTGAATCCCGCCACCCGGTACACGGTCACCGTCGGCAAGGAGTTCCAGGCGATGGACGGCAGCCGCCTCGCCGCGCCGTACAGCTTCTCCTTCCGCGTGAGCGGGCCGGTGCTCGTGGGTGGGGCGCCTGCCTCGAAGCAGCGCGTGCCGCACTATCTCACGCCGACCTCCGGCTTCGCACTCGTCTACGACGCGCCCGTGGACCTCGCGCTACTCACCTCCCGCGCGCACATCGCGATCGACGCCTCCTGCGTGGGCGGCGCCCGCACGATCATGCTCAGCGCGCGCGCCGAGCGCCGGCTCGACACCAAGGATCCATGGGATTTCCACGACCCTCGCGGCGCCGGTGACTCGCTGCGTCGCGTGGTGACGCTTGCCCCCATTACGCCGCTGCCGCTCGGTTGCAGCGGCGCGATCGTGGCGCCGGCGGAGCTCGCGATCGATCGTCCGGCGCTCACGCACTGGCACTTCCAGACTTACGGAAAGTTCGGTGTCGACAGCGCCAAGTGCGCCGAGTCCGGAGAGTACTGCGCGACGGGCCCGATCGTGGTCCGCTTCTCGACCCCCGTGCGTGGCGCGGAGGTGATGCGTCACGTGAAAATTGCGCCGTCCGTCGCCTTCACTGTGAGCGATACGAGCGAGGAGTCCGACCGCTTCGTGTTGGACGGGCGCCTCAAGCCGCACATCGCGTACGCCGTGATCGCCGACACCGGGCTCCGCGACATCTTCGGCCAACGCCTCACCGGCAATCCCGCCGCGGGCTATCGCACCACCGGCTACGAGCCCTCGATCAACTACGCGTACGGACGCATCACGGTGGAGCGGGGCGGCTTCGGTACGCTTGCGATCTCGCACGTGAACGTCGACACGCTCGTCGTCATCGCCGCTCCCATTCCGGATTCGCTCGAGGGCGCGTTCATCCGCCGCTCCGAGTGGAACCTCGGCGATCTCTGGACGAAGGTGCGCGCCGGCGCGCGCGAGACGCGCATCCCGATCACCGTCGGTGCCGACAGGCCCGCGGTGACGGGAATCAAGCTTCCCGTTTCGAGCAAAGGAAAGCCGACGCTGTGGGCGGTGCAGGTGCTGCGTCCGGTTCCCGACACCACCACCGATCGCAACCCGACAATCGCCGTCGTGCAAGTGACCGACCTCGGCGTGCACGCGAAGATCGGCGCGGAATCGGGTGTGGTGTGGGTGACAGGCGCGAGCGACGGAAAAGCGCGCGCGGGTGCGACGGTAACGCTCTACGACTACACGGGACAGGTCGCCGCGACCGCCACGACGAACGAGCAGGGGATCGCCACGCTGTCGGGCTTTCACGGGAAGCCCGTGGCGGCGCGCGACACCGCATCCGCGGATGAATCCGGCGAAGACGATGACGATGCCGGGAACAGCAGCAACTTCCAGCAGTTCGAGGGCTACGTCGGCGCCACACTCGGAAACGATCGCGCGCTCGTGGGCGTGAGCGCGTACGATCCCGATCTCGATCCCTGGCGCTTCAACATCACGCCGGCGTGGGGCACGGATCGCGTGCCCGTCGCGGGCGCACTGTTCACGGAGCGCGGCATCTATCGTCCCGGCGATGTGCTGTACGCGAAGGCGATCGTGCGCGAGGGCGCACTCGGCACGCTGACTGTTCCCGCACGCGCAGACTCGATGCGCTGGCGCTTCACCACGCGCGACGGCGGGACGATGCTCGACTCGGTCGTCGCGCTGTCGGCATTTGGAACCGCAAGCGTGTCAGTCCACATCCCGGCGAATGCCGCGATCGGCACATATCCGGTGCAGATCCAGTCGAAGCGCGGCGGACAGTGGCTCCCCGTCGCCCATGCGAGCTATCGCGTGGCCGAGTATCGCGCGCCGGAGTTTCTCGTGGATCTCACGAGCACCGATGCGCCGCGCTTTCCCGGCGACTCGATGCGCGCGATGCTGCAGGCGCGCTATCTCTTCGGCGCGCCGATGGGACGCGCGGCCGTGTCGTGGCAGGCGTGGCAATCGCCTGCGTACATCACCGATGACATCAATGGTGCCGAGGGCTTCTTCATCGGCGACAATGGCTGGTGGTGGGAGGACGAAGACAACAGTCCGTCGAGCAACGTGCAGGTGTTCGCGAGCGGCACCGATACGCTGGATGCGTCGGGTGCGCGCACGCTGCGCGTCGAGCTGCCGCGGCCGACGAAAGGGCGCGCGGTTCGCGTGTCGATCGCCGCCAACGTGCGCGATGTCAATCGGCAGACGTCGGGCGCGCGCACTTCGGTGATCGTGCACCCCGCGTCGTTCTACATCGGCGCGAAGGCGCTCGGCTCGAGTTTCTTCTGGACGGCGGGGAAGCCGCAGTCGATCGGCATCATCGCCGTGAAGCCAGCGGGCGGGCGCGTGCGCGGTGTGCGCGTGAACGGCGTGATCGCGCGAAAGGAGTGGCACCAGGTGCATCGCGAGCGCGACGGCGTCGCCGAGACGGTCGGCGAGTGGGTGACGGACACGGTCGCACGCTGCGACGTGACGACGGGCGATGATCCCGCGCCCTGCTCACTGACGCCGCCCGCGGGCGGGACGTACGCGGTGACGCTGCGTGCCGTCGACGAGAAGAATCGCGAGGCGACGACGACGTTCTATCGATGGGCGACGGGCACCGACTGGGTTCCGTGGGACGACGAGAGCCGCCTGAAGGTGGACGTCATCCCTGATCGCACCAACTACGTGGTGGGCGACACGGCGACGGTGCTCTTCGCGTCGCCGTTCACGGGCGCCGAGGCGTGGATCACGGTGGAGCGCGAGGGAGTGATCGAACAGCGCAGGATGACGCTCACGTCGGGATCGACCACGCTGAAGTTTCCGATCACGGAGGCGTACGCGCCGAACGCATTCATCTCGATCTTCATCGCGCGCGGCCGCAGCTCGCCGCCGGGGCATCTCGACGATCCCGGACGCCCGACGATTCGCGTGGGCTATGCGGAGCTGCGCGTCACGCCCGAGGTGAAGCGACTGGCGGTGGAGGTGACGCCGGCGCGCACTGAGCTGCGTCCGGGCGACAGCGCGAGCATCGCCGTGCGCGTGCGCGACGCGAAGGGTGCGGGGCAGCGCTCCGAGGTCACACTCTGGGCGGTGGACGCGGGGGTGCTCGCGCTCACGGGCTACAAGACTCCCGATCCGATTGACAAACTCTATCGCGCGCGCGGCATCGGAATGCGACTTGCGAGCAACCTGGCGAGCGTCGCGCCGCAGATCCCCGAGGGGAACAAGGGCTTCGCGCCGGGCGGCGGCGGCGGGGCCGATCGCGCTGACGTGCTGCGCAGCCAGTTCAGAACGACAGCGTTCTTCCTCGGCTCCGTAATCACGGATGCCGACGGGCGCGCCACGGCCTCGGCCAAGCTTCCCGACAATCTCACGACGTTCAAGGTGATGGCCGTCGCCGTCACCGCGGGCGACAGATATGGAAAGGGTGAGTCGTCGATTCTCGTGACGCGTCCACTCGTCGCGCGCGCGGCGCTGCCGCGCTTCGTGCGTCCCGGCGATGCGTTCACCGCCGGCGCGGTCGTGAATCAGCGCGCGGGCGGCACGCCAACGGTTCGCGTGGATGCGTCGGGGACTGGGGTCGAGTTGCGCGGCGAGCAAACGAAGAGCGCGACGCTCGAGGCCGGCCGCGGACGCGAGGTGCGCTTCTCCTTCCAGGCGACGCCCGCGGACACCGCGACCTTTCGCTTCGGCGTGTCGACCGGCAAGGACGCCGACGCCGTGCAGACCAAGGTTCCTGTGCGCGCGGAGTATCTGCCGCACTATCTCACCGTCGCCGGCGTGCTGCGCGATTCCGGAGTAGCCGTGTTGACGATGCCGGCGGGCATCGATCCCGCGCGCTCGCGCGTCACCTTCTCGCTCGGCGCATCGCCGGCGGCGGTGCTGCGCGGTCTCGCGGACGGGCTGCGCGTGTACCCGTACGAGTGCAGCGAGCAGGTGACGAGCGCCGCGCTCCCGCTGCTCGCGCTGCTCCGCGCGAAGACCGACACGCTCCCCGGCCGCGCGCGCATGAAGCGCGACGTCGCGCGCGCGGTGGCGGTGCTCAGCGCACGCCAGCGCGCCGATGGCGGAATCGGGCTCTGGCACGCGCGCGACTGGACCTCTCCGTGGCTCTCGGAATACGCGGGAAGCTTTCTCGTGGCGGCAAAGGGAGCGGGCGTCGCCGTCGATGACTCGGTGCTCGCGCGGCTCGGTGAGTATCTGCGCAAGGAGCTCAACGCGGGCACGCCCTCCGTGCAGCTCACGCCGATCGCAAGCTGGTACGCGGATCGTCGGACGCGGTTGTCCGATCGAGTTGCATCAGTGGATTATCTCAGCCGCATCGGAAAGCCGGACATCGCCGCGGAGCACCAGCTCACCGCGATGGCGGCGCAGCTCTGGTGGGAGGATCGCCTGAGGCTGGCCGAGGTGCTTGCGCGACGGAACGCGATGCGCGAGGCGACGACGCTCGTGGCGCCCGCGTGGGCGCAGGTGCAGCTCGAAGGGAATCGCGCAGTGCTGCCGCCGACGACGCGGCGCGATTTCTACTTCTCGTCGCAAGCGCGTCCGATGGCGCGGCTTCTCACGGCGACGCTCGCTGTGAATCCGACGCATCCGTTGGTGGGCCCGATCGTGCAGGCGCTGCTCGATCAGTCGCGCTCGAACGCGTCGCTCTGGAACACGCAGGACTTGGGCTCCACCGCGACGGCACTCGCGATGTTCGAGCAGCGGCAGCAGAGCGCGGCGGCACGCGGGATTCGTGTGCGCAGCGGCGATCGCACGATCATCGAGACGAGTGCGAGCGCCACCGACTCGAGTGTCGCGCTCACCGGGCTGCTCACGGCGCTGCCGAGCGGCGAGCAGAAGCTCAGGCTCAAGCTCGATCTGCCGAAGGGGAGTGGGCTCGCCTACTACTATATCACCGTCGCGCAGGTGCCGACGACGCAGCCAGTGCGCCCCGAGGACACGGGGGTGCAGGTGGAGCGATGGTACGAGAGCTTCGACAAGGCGACCCCAATCGTGAGTGTGTCCGAGGGCGAGCTGGTGCGCGTGCGGATGCGCGTGACGGTCAAGAGCGAGCGGCACTTTCTGGTGCTCGACGATCCGCTGCCCGCAGGGCTCGAGGCGGTGGATCTCTCGTTGCGCACGGCGGCGGCGTTGCCGGGGCCCGGCGTGGCGCTCCAGGCGGATGACAACGGCGACGACGCGAGCGACGCCGACCAGGGCGATGATCCGAATCAGTGGGGCTACGGCTCGTGGGACTCGGGATGGTGGTCGCCGTGGGATCACAAGGAGCTGCGTGATGATCGTGTGGTGTACGTCGCGACCTATCTCTGGCCGGGCGTGTACACGGCGAGCTACATCGCGCGCGCGACGACGCCGGGCGTGTTCATGCGCCCGCCGGCGCACGCGGAGGAGATGTACAATCCATCGGTGAGCGGGCGGAGTGATGGCGGCGTGTTCACGGTGACGCCGCTCGCGCCGAAGGGACAGCACTAGTGACCGGGCGTTGGCGCGGGCTCGCGGCGGTCGCGCTTGTCGCGACCTTCGGCACGGCCGTCGCCGCGGCAGCTGCGTTCATCGCGTGGCCGCTGCCGCCGGCGCTCACCGCGCCGCTCGCGCAGCCTGCGCTTACGCTCACCGATCGCGACGGCGTCGTGCTCCGCACCACGCGCGCCGCCGACGGCAGCCGTGCGCGCTGGATCCCCATCGCCGACATCGATGCAAAGCTCATCGCGGCCTTCGTCGCGACGGAGGACCGCCGTTTCTTCTCCCACGGCGCAATCGACTGGCGGGCCGTTGCACGCGCCTCGTGGCACAACGTGCGCGCGCGGCGCGTCGTCTCCGGCGCCTCGACGATCGCGATGCAGACCGCACGGCTGATGCATCCGACGCCGCGCACCATTCCGGGGAAGCTCGTGCAGACGCTCTGGGCGCTCCGGCTCGGCGCGCATCTCTCGCAGCAGGAAGTGCTCGAGCAGTATCTCAATCGCGTGGAGCTCGGGCAGGGCGCGGTGGGTGTCGAGTCCGGCGCCGCGCTCTACTTCGGCGCATCGGCGCAAGAGTTGAGCGTGGGGCAGGCGGCGATGCTTGCCGGGCTCGCGCACGCGCCATCCGCGGACAATCCGCTCGTATCCCAGAGTCGCGCGCGCGCACGCCGCGCGCTCGCGCTCGCGCGCATGCGAGGGGTCGGCGCCGCGACCGCTGCCGATGTCGCGCTCGCGACGCAGGAGCCGGTGCTCGCGCCGCTCGCATCGCGGAGCTTCCTCGCTCCGCACTTCACCACGCACTTTCTCGCCACGCGCGGCGACTCGCTCATCTATGCCCGCAGTGCGAGCGCGCCGAGCGGCGACTTTCGTACGTCGCTCGACTACACGCTCGAGCGCGATGTGGAGCTCGAAGTGCGGCGCACCGTGCTCGATCTGCGCGAGCGCGGCGTGGAGCAGGCGGCGGCGGTCGTGCTCGACAACCGCACCGGCGAAGTGCTCGCGTGGGTGGGCTCCCCAGATTTCTTCGCGGACACCTCGGGGCAGACCGACATGGTCATCTCGCCGAGGCAGCCTGGGTCCGCGCTCAAGCCGTTTCTCTACGGGCTCGCGTTCGATCGCGGCTTCACCCCCGCGTCGATTCTCGCCGACATCCCGCGCACGTACCAGACGTCCACGGGCCCGTACCATCCCCGCAACTACGATCGACGCTATCACGGCCCGGTGCGCGCGCGCGACGCGCTCGCGAGCTCGTACAACATTCCGGCGGTGGAGCTCGCGCAGCAGCTCGGCGCCGGCAGCCTGCTCCAGACGCTGCATCTCGCAGGCTTCGCTTCGCTGCACGAGAGCGCGGACTACTACGGCCTCGGACTCGCCCTCGGCAACGGCGATGTCTCGCTGCTCGAGCTCGCGAACGGCTATCGTGCCCTCGCGAATCGGGGCGTGTGGCACCCCATCACGATGCTCGCACGCGTCGAGCCCCGCGTCGGCGCGGATGAGTCGCGGCGCGTGATGACGCCCATCGCCGCCGCGCTCGTGCTCGACATCCTCGCGGATCCAGTCGCGCGCGCGCCCGGATTCGGCATCGAGAGTGCGCTCGAGTTCCCATTCCCTGCCGCGGTGAAGACGGGCACGAGCCGGCACTTCACCGACAACTGGGCGGTCGCCGCGACGAGCGCGTTCACCGTCGCGGTGTGGGTGGGGAACTTCAACGGTCGCCCGATGGATGGCGTGAGCGGCGTCACCGGCGCCGGCCCGCTCATGCATCGCATCGTCATGCACACCGCGGCACGCTACGAGCCCGGCGCGCTCCCCTCGCCCGCGAGCATGGGCGCGACGGCGGCCGAGGTCTGTCAGCTCTCCGGGCTGCTTGCCGCGGACGGCTGTCCGTCGCTCACCGAATGGTTCGCCCCGGGCACCGCGCCAACCGCGCGCGACGACTGGCACCGCGGGAACACCGTGACGCTCCCCTCGGAGTACGCGGAGTGGCGCGCGCAGGGCGGTGACGCGATGCTCGACGCGCGCGGCGACAGCGCGCACCGCAGCGCGCCGACGCTCGCGAGCGAGCCGCGCTCCCGCCGCTTTCGCATTGCGTCACCGCAGAACGGCGATCGTTATCAGGTGCCCCCCGGCGTCGACGCGCGCTACGCAACCATCGCGCTGCGTGCGGAAGGGGCGGATCCGTCCACCGTGCACTGGTTCGTGGACGGACTGCCCACGAGCGTGCGCCGCCTGCCGCTCGTCGCCGGAATGCACGTCATCCGCGCCAGCGCGTCCGCCGCGCAGAGCGACGAGGTCCGCGTCACCATCGAGCGCTGAGAAACGCCATTGCGGGCACGAGCGGCGCTCATGGTGCGTTCATCGTCGACCACCCAGTATCTTTATCGAATCTCGAAGCACAGGCGGGCGAGTGGCGGAGGAAAAAAGAAAGACGGATTACGGGAACGCGTGGGCCGAGGCTCGCGAGCTCATCTGGGCGCACCGGAAGCAGCTCGCGATAGGGTTCCCGCTCATGATCATCAATCAGCTCGCGGGGTTCGTGCTTCCCGCGAGCTCGAAATTTCTGATCGATGACGTCATCGGCAAGCACATGGTCGATCGGCTCTATCCGCTCGCCGCGGCCGCAGGCATCGCGACGCTGATCCAGGCCGCGTCGTCGTTCGGCCTCGCGCAGGTGATGAGCATCGCCGCGCAACGCGCTATCGCCGACATGCGCAAGAAGCTCCAGGCGCACATCCTCCGGCTCCCCGTCAGCTACTTCGACTCGACGCAGAGCGGAATTCTCATCGCGCGCGTGATGAACGACGCCGAGGGAATCCGCAATCTCGTCGGCACCGGCCTCGTACAGCTGGTGGGCGGGCTCATCACGGCGGTCGTCGCGCTCGGCGTGCTGTTCTACCTGAACTGGCAGATGACGGCGATCACGCTCGTCGTCCTGTTGTCGTTCGGCGGCGTCATGGCGTTCGCTTTCAAGCGACTTCGCCCGATCTTCCGCCAGCGAAACGCGATCACCGCTGAAGTCACCGGTCGCCTGGCGCAGGCGATGGGCGGCGTGCGCATCGTGAAGACCTACGTGGCCGAGCGTCGCGAGCAGAAGACCTTCGCCGTCGGCATCCACAAGCTGTTCCGCAACATTGCTTCGACGCTCACGGGCATCTCTCTGGTCACAGCCTTCTCGACGCTGATCATCGGCATCGTCGGCATCATCATGTTCATCTTCGGTGGCAGGGCCGTCCTCGAGGGGAGGATGACGCTTGGCGAGTTGTTGATGTATGCCGTCTTCGTCGGGCTGCTCGCTGCGCCGCTGGTTCAGATCGCGTCGATCGGCACGCAGATCAGCGAGGCCTTCGCGGGGCTCGACCGCATCCGCGAGATCCGCCGCATGGCGACGGAGGACGAGAACGACCGCAAGCACAGCGAAGTGCCCGATCTCGTGGGCGACGTTCGCTTCGACCAGGTGTGGTTCGAGTACAAGCCGGACACGCCCGTGCTGCGCGACGTGAGCTTCCACGCGCCCGCGGGCTCCACGACGGCGTTGGTGGGGTCCAGCGGCTCTGGAAAGAGTACGCTGATCAGCCTCATCATGGCCTTCAATCATCCGCAGAAGGGCACGATCACGATCGACAATCGCAAGCTCGAGTCGCTCAAGCTGCGCGAGTATCGCTCGCACCTGGGCGTCGTGCTGCAGGACAACTTTCTGTTCGATGGGACGGTTGGCGAGAACATCGCGTTCTCGAAGCCCGGTGCGACGATGGAGGAGATCCGCGAGGCGAGCCGCATCGCGCACTGCGACGAGTTCATCTCCGAGTTCGAGAACGGCTACGACACGATCGTCGGCGAGCGCGGCGTGCGCCTTTCGGGCGGACAGCGGCAGCGCGTCGCGATCGCGCGCGCGATTCTCGCCGACCCGCGCATCCTCATCCTGGATGAGGCGACGTCGAGCCTCGACAGCGAGAGCGAAGCGCTCATCCGCGACGGACTCCGCTCGCTGCGGACCGGGCGCACGACCTTCGTGATCGCCCACCGCCTGTCGACGATCGCGAGCGCGAATCAGATCCTCGTGCTCGAGAACGGCGAGATCGTGGAGCGCGGCACGCAACCGGAGCTGCTGCGGATGGGCGGGCGCTACAAGCAGCTCTACGACACGCAGTACCGCGCGGAGCAGGACCAGTTCATCAATCCGGGCGAGGACTTCACGCTCACCGAAGAGAAGACTCCCGTGAAGGTCTCAGCGCGCCCCGATAGCTCACTCTGAGCGAGATGCCGCGCGCCGCGCGGCATTCCCGACATTTGCATTTTTCAGAAGGCATGAAAAACAATTATTTCGTTGTTCGGAGCTCGGGCGTGCATGGCAAAGGCGCCTTCGCGCTCAAGACCATCCGCAAGGGCACTCGCCTCGTCGAGTACGTGGGCGAGAACATCACTCCGGAGGAATCCGACAAGCGGTACGATGACACCAAGGTGAAGGACCACCACACCTTCCTCTTCGCAGTGGACAAGCGGAAGGTCATCGACGCGACGTTCGGCGGAAACGAGGCGCGCTTCATCAATCACTCGTGCGATCCGAACTGCGACGCGGTCATCGAAAAGCGGCGCGTCTACATCGAGGCGAATCGCACGATCCGGAAGGGCGAGGAGCTCGCGTACGACTACAACTACGAGCGCACGCCGAAGACGACGAAGGCGGATGAGCGGCTGTACCGCTGCCTGTGCGGCGCGGAGGAGTGCCGCGGCACCATTCTCTCCGCCAAGGTGACGCTGCCAAGAAAGGCGGCGAAGAAGGCGAAGAAGAAATCCGCGAAGAAAACGAAGTCGGCGTCGAAAAAGAAAAGCGCCGCGAAGAAGAAACAGTCGAAGAAGAAGACCGGTCGCGGGCGCTAGCCCGCGATCAGCTTCGGCCGTTCACGTCGCCCACCAGGCGCGCCCACACCGGGCGCCGCGAGCGTCCGTCCTTCAGCGTGTAGTCGTAGTCGCCCTGCGACACGGCGGCCTCGCGCACGACCAGGAGATCGCCCGGCCTCCAAGTGTTCACCGACGGGCGATCGGGAAGGTAGACCTCCCAGACCGTCCCATCGGTGAGCACCACGCGCGTGCCGTCCTGGATCACACGCCGCACTCGCTGCGCGTTCAGCACGCTGCTCGGCGCGGCATACGAGCGAGCGCTTTCAATGGTGTCCTGCGATGGTGGCGGCGCAGCTTCGTTCTGTGCGGCAGCGCGCTGCGAGAGGGTCGCACTCGCGACGAGCAGTGCCGCGACGAGCGCGAGCGGACGCGCGTACGTGCGTTCGTGATTCTGCATTCGAGTACCCGCCCTTCCGGAAAAAAAATCCTCTCAGCGCCCAGTTAAGCGATCGCTGAAGGCGTCAAATCTTTACAGCGCGTGAAATTTACTTGACAAGAATGAGTTGATTCCCATGTTGTTCTGACCGCGGACGCTTGTGAAATTGTAACGTCCCGATGCATTTGCTTAAGGGTGGTGGATGTCTTTTGTAACTAGAGTCACGTTCCATGCTGCCGCGGCTGTCTCCATTCTCATGGTGCCAGCCACGAAGCTATACGCGCAGAACGAGTGCCAGTGCACCGCGCCGGGCGGAGAGGACAGCCGAATCGCCAATGCTATTGGCGGAGGGCTGTTCGCCGGACTCATCGCGGCTGTGATTCCGTTTCATCATGCGGGCGCGCTCGCCTCTGCGGCTCCGGGTGCCGGAGCGCCAGAATCGCTCACGTCGATGTCCGACTCCACTGACATCGCGCCAGGCGATTCGGCTCGGCCGCGCCAGCTTGCGTCGATCGCCGCTGCTCCGGCCGCCGACGGCCCGGGCGGCGCTGCTCCCGGCGCGGGCGCGCCGATCTCGCGCACATCCAACGGCGAGTCCGCGAGTCCGTTGCCGTCGATCACATCAGGCGAGGCCGCCGCGGACGGGCTGATCGCGCCCAAGACCGCGACGATCCTTCCCGCGCTCGGCATGATCGGCGTCGGCGCGATGCTCCTCGGGATCTTCTTCGTTCGCGTTCGCCGACCGAGACTCCGCTCGCACTGAGTCGAGCACGCAGATGAAAAAAAGCGGGGCCCGAATGCCGGGCCCCGCTTTTTCATCTTGCTGGACTAGTGGTGATGTCCTCCACCGCCTCCACCGCTGCGACGTCCCCCGCCACCGCCACCACCACCGCTGCGCGACCCCCCACCTCGCGACTCAGGCGCCCGCGAGCGCCCCTCGGAGCGTGGCTCCGCGCGACGCTCCGACCTGGGCTCAGATCGCGGCTCGACGCGCGTCGGACGCGAATCCCCGCGCGGCTCCGCCCGCGTCGGCCGTGAATCTCCGCGCGGCTCTACCCGCGTCGGACGCGAATCTCCGCGCGGCTCCACCCGCGTCGGGCGATTCGATCCGCCGTTCGCGCGCGACTGTCCCGCGCCGTCTACCCGCGTCGGTCGCGATCCCGATGCATCCGACGGACGCGTGCCGCCGATGCGCGTCCGAAAACCGGTCTGGCCGTTCACAGCGACGTCCCGACGGCCGCCCAAGCGGTTCGGCGAGTCGATGCCGCGCGTCGGGCTACGCTGCGTGTTGAAGCGCGAGACGCCGTAGAGCGGCGACGCGCCGCGAGTGTTCACCAACGCGCCACGATTGCGGTACGCGACGGTGGAGCCGAGCCCCCACGCAGGTCCGCCGATCTGTCCACCGTTGGGACCGAGGACGACCGACCGGTTCCTGTACGTCCAGCCGCGACCGATCGTGTAGCCGTAGCCAGCGGACCCGTAGCCACGGCCGTAGTAGCCGCCGTAGTAGACCGGATAGCCGTAACCGTAGCCGCGGCCGTAGCCGTAGTAGTACGGATAGCCGTAGGCATAGCGATACGGGTAACCGAACCCGCGGTAGCCCCAGAAGGGGCCGAAGCCAAAGCCGATGTCGAAGCCGAAGCTGCTGTAGTAGGTCGGCGACGGATAGTAGCCATCACACCACGGATCCCACGAGCCGTAGAAGCATCCGTAGGTCGAAACAGGAACGACGTACGAAGGGCGACTCGTCGACGCGTATTCGTCGTCGGCGACGTACGTGGTGAGGTCGTAGTCGAAGTGATTCCCGTCGGCCATCTGCTCAACGATGTTCGTCATCGTCGCTTCGGCGCTGTTCGCGGCAGCCGAGTCATCGCCGTCGAGCTTCGCGTAATCCCAGTGATTGTTGCGGACGACGTTGTCGAAGTGGTACGGATCCAGTGCGACCGCCGCGTACACCGTCCCCGAACCGTTCGCCGTCACCTGGAACGCATCGCGATCGCCGCGTCCGCGGATCTCGTAGTCCTGGCCGGCCTTCAGGAAGTTGTCATCTCCCGGATCAACGGGAAATAACACGCGCACATGCCCGTTGGCGTCCTCGTGCAACACGACGACGTAGCCGTCATCGCGCACCCGAACCGTCACGCGAGCACGATCGCCGCGATCGTAGTTCTGGTGATTGAGCGTGACCCTGATTGCGGGCTCCGCACCCGTTGCCGCTGGCGCCGGTGCCGGCGTCGCGGCGGTCACGACCGAAAGAACGAACGGAATTATGGCGGAAATCATGGATCCTCCTGTGGCATCCCGAATCCCTTGGCCCGCTATTTCAGCGGTAGAACCAACTCGCTGCGCCTTTACTAGGCGATCTTTGTGCCGAGTGTCAACTCCTTGTTCTACATACGCTTGAAATCGCGGATACGTTGAAAATGTCACCCTTCGCGGACAATCGGTGTACGCGGCGTGGGACAGCTTTTCCACCGCTCTGGCGCTCCCTCAAACGCCACTCCGGTCGCCGCTCCGCTGGCGGATGACTTGCACGTTCGCAGTCCATGACCGATTCGCGGATCTTTCTCCTCTCGCCGGCCTTCTGCGGCGGCGAACGGGCGAAGCTGCTCTTTAATCCCGAGGCTGACTTTCCGCTCGCCACCCGGGTGCGCGCCGGCGGCGTCCCGATCGGCGAGCTCTTCGCCTTCCTGAGCGGTCTGTACTTTCGTGGCAAGCTTGCGTACGCGCGCGCCTTCGCCCGCCCGCCCATCGACGCTCCCGGCCTCCTCGTGATCACGCCCACGCGAGGGCTCGTCGACCCCGATACGGTAGTAACGCTCGACGACATGCGCGAGTTCGCCGAGGTGAACATCGCGTCCCGGTCCGATCGCTTCATCGAGCCCCTCGCGCGCGACGCGCACGCGCTCGCTCTCTCCTCGCACCCAGCTCCCGCCATACTGCTCGGCAGCATCGCCACCGACAAGTACGTCGGCACGCTGGCGTCGGCGTTCGGCGAGCGGCTGCGCTTTCCCGAGCAGTTCGTCGGGCGCGGGGACATGAGTCGCGGCGGTCTGCTTCTGCGCAGCGTGCGCGACGACACCGAGCTTGCGTACATCCCCGTCTCGGGCGCAACGCGCCGAGGCGCGCGACCCCCCAAGCTCGTGCCGATACGCTAATGGCAACGGCCGCGAAGAAGCGAGCGGGGGCCGCGTCGCTGATTCCGGCCGGCGTGCGCGACGTCGTGGTCGAGGCAGACGGCCATGCGGTGCCGCTCACGAATCTCGAGAAGCTCTTCTGGCCGAAGCTCGCCATCACGAAGGGCGATCTCCTCCGCTACTACGCCTCCGTGGCGCCAATGCTGCTCCCGCATCTCCGCGATCGCGCGATGGTGATGAAGCGCTACCCCAACGGCGCCACCGGCAAGTGGTTCTTCATGAAGCGCGCGCCGTCGCCGCGCCCCGACTGGATCGAGACCTGCGCGATCGAGCACGCCTCGGGGAGCGTCATCGACTTTCCGATGGTGCAGGATCTCGCGTCGCTCCTCTGGGTCGTCAACCTCGGCTGCATCGATCTCAATCAGTGGTACGCGCGCTGCGACGACGTGAATCGCCCCGATTATCTGCACTTCGATCTCGACCCCGTCGTGGGCGCGAGCTTCGCGCGCGTGCGCGAGACCGCGCTCCTCGTGCGCGAAGCGCTCGAAGCGCTCGGCATGACGGTGCTCGCGAAGACCACGGGCTCGCGCGGGATTCATCTTTACGTGCCCATCGTGCGCGGGCCGCTGCAGAAGCAGCTGTGGAGCTTCGCCAAGGAATTCGCGCGAGTGATGGAAGCCCGTGCGCCCAAGCTCATCACGGCCGAGTATCGCGTCGCGCAAAGGCCGCGCGGGCGGGTGCTCGTCGACTACAATCAGAACGCGTGGGGACGCACGCTCGCGTCGGTGTATTCCACGCGACCGACGCCCAGGGCCGCGGTGTCGACTCCCGTGACGTGGCGCGAGGTGGAGCGCGGAATCGAGATCGATGACTTTCGCATCGACAATGTCCCCGCGCGCGTGAAAAAGCTCGGCGATCTCTGGAAGCCGTTGCTCGCCGCGCGCGGGCGCTTCAAACTCGAGAGCCTGCTGTGAGTCTTCCGATCCCGCGCAGATACGCGCCGATGGAGGCGCTGCAGGTGAGCGAGCTCCCGTTGGGGAGCGAGTGGCAGTACGAGCCCAAGTGGGACGGCTTTCGATGCATCGCCTTCCGCGACGGCGCGAAGATCGATCTCATGTCCAAGTCCGGGAAACCACTCGGCCGCTACTTCCCCGACATCGTCGCAGCGCTGAAGGAGCTGCGTGCCGAGCGCTTCGTGGTCGACGGCGAGATCGTCATTCCGGTGGGCAGTCAGCTCTCGTTCGACGATCTGCTGCAGCGCATCCATCCGGCGGCGAGCCGCGTCAGGATGTTGGCCGCCGAGCATCCCGCAATGCTGATCGCGTTCGATCTGCTCGTCGACGAGAAGGGGAAGTCGCTCGTGAAGGAGCCGCTGTGCGAGCGACGCGTGGCGCTCGAGACCTTCGCGACGCGTTTTCTCGCGGGCGCGAGCGCCGTGCGACTCTCGCCGGCGACGACGTCGGTGCGGACGGTGAAGCGGTGGTACGCATCGGTCGGTTCCGCGCTCGATGGCGTGATCGCGAAGCGACGGGATCTGGCGTATCAGTCGGGCGAGCGCACGGGGATGCAGAAGCTCAAGCAGAAGCGCACCGCGGACTGCGTGGTGGGTGGCTTTCGCTACGCGTCGAAGGGACGGTCGGTCGGATCGCTGCTGCTTGGGCTGTACGATGGCGATGGGCTGCTCGACCACGTGGGATTTTGCTCGGCGTTCTCGGTGGAGCAGCGCAGGGAGTTGACGCCCAGGCTCGAGGCGCTGGTGAAGCCCCCGGGATTCACGGGGCAGGCGCCGGGCGGGCCGAGCCGGTGGAGCACGGCGAGAACGGGAGAGTGGGAGCCGCTCGCTACCAAGCTCGTCGTGGAGGTGGAGTATGACCATTTCACTGGCGGACGCTTCCGGCACGGCACGGGGTTCGTGCGCTGGCGGCCGGACAAGGCGCCGAGGCAGTGCACGATGAAGCAGGTCGCGCGGGAGGCCGCGTCGTCGCTGCTTCTGCTCAGTGCGGCGAGGCGATCGGCGGCGCGTGCGGGCGCGAGTCGGAAATCGGCGACGAAAATTCGTAGAAAAAAGGGCGTGTGAAGGAAACCATAGCGGGCCGGACGGTATGTGTCTTGCCCTTGCGAAGGTATGTCACGACCCGAGGATCTTATGAAGCGAGTGTACGTTTTGATCGCGATCTGCGCCGCGGCTGTGGGATGTGCCGTGTCGACGCAGCAGGAAGTGCAGATGGGGCAGCAGTACTCGTCGCAGCTCAACACCGACCTCCCCATCGTGAAGGATCCGGCGATACAGCAGTACATCAACCAGGTCGGCGACTCGATCGCAAGGCTCACCGGTCGCGGCGATCTCGACTGGCAATTCTTCGTCGTGAACACCGACGTCGTGAATTCGTTCGCGCTGCCCGGTGGATTCATCTATGTGAATCGCGGCATCATCGAGCGCTCGGACAAGCTGGACGAGTTGGCTGGCGTGATGGGCCACGAGATCGGACACGTGGTGAAGCGACACTCGGTGAAGCAGATGCAAACGCAGCAGGGTGCGAATGTCGGACTCGCGCTCACGTGCATGCTCACCAACGTGTGCGACAGTCAGGCGTCGCAGGCGGCGATTCAGGTTGGAGGCGCGGCGGTGTTCGCGAAGTTCAGCCGCGAGGATGAGAAGGAGGCGGACGAGGAGGGATTCAAGAACGTGGTCCGCGCGGGGATCAGCCCGAAGGGGATGGTTTCGTTCTTCCAGAAGCTGATGGCGATGGACAAGGGCGGCGGCTCACCGGTGGATGCGTGGTTCAGCGATCACCCGCTCACGCAGGACCGCATCGCGGACATCCAGCGGCTCATCGATTCGAAGGACCCTGCGATCCTCAGGACGCTCACCGAGGACACGAAGAGCTTTCATGATTTCAAGGATCGCGTGCACGCGTTGCCGCCGGGGCCGAAGCCGAAGCCGGCTACGCCGTAGGGTTTAGTCGGGAGCGGGTACTACTCGCTCGCGCGACGATCTCCGACGCACAAAAAAGTCCGGTCGCGAGATCGACGACCGGACTGACTCACAGAAACGAACCTCTGCGCTTGCGCTCTACGGAGCCGGGATCGCGGTGTACACGACTCGCATCGCACAGCTGTCCGTCGCCGTGTGCGCGCGGTAGCGGAGCGAGAGGACGCCCGGGTGCGATCCTGGCTGCTGCACCGGCGAGGCCGCGACGGGGACGTTCGTGAGATTCTGCCAATTCGCGCCGCCATCGTTCGACCACTGAACGACCGTGCGACTCGCGTTATCGTCGGACGGAAGCGCCCGCGCGACGCACGGCGTGATCTCGGCGATCGTAATCACGTGTGAGAGATCCGCTTCCGAGGAGACGCTGGCGGGAGCGTCGGATTCCGTCCAGCCGTCGGTGCCCGAGGAGGCGGGGAAGTGCAGATTCGCGATCACCGGCTCGGTGGTGGCGAACAGCGCCCAGCGAATGTGCGTGCGCACGACCGGGCCATCCGCTGCGCTCGCGGCCGCGGGCGTGGGGGCGCTCGTGGGCGCAGGCGCGGCCTGGGAGGTGGAGATCACTGCGAGTGCGGCAATGGCCGCGACGGCGTAGGGCAGAAAGGGCGGCATCTTCTATTGCAGCTTGTCGAATGAGTGACGATCGCTAGCTACAGCAGACGCAGTACAAGTGAAAAGGAAACCGCCTTGCAATCGCGTGTACCTCAAAGCATTCATGTGGGGGCACTCGATCGTCATCCTAGGGTAAGAGTGCGGCATGGCGCGGTGCATGCAACGGTATGAATCACTTCTCCGAGGCGGGACCGATGGGGCGTAGCGTGACTTGCGGACGATCAAACGTGATGAAGGGCGCGATGACGGCGGGCGCTCTGGCATTGATAACTGTCACTTCCTCGTGCGCGATGTTTCACGGCGCGCGTGCGGGCCGACCCGGGCTCGAGGTAGTCGTCGGCAACGACGTGCGCCCCGCCCGCGACGTTGTGGTGTTCCTGGAGCGGCCTAACGGCGTGCGACTCCGCCTGGGATCGGTGCAATCCGATTCGACGAAGACGCTCACCTATCCGTCGCCGCTCGATCAGGGTGAATATCAGCTCGTGGCGCAGGACAACGCGGGCGTCGTTGTCGTCTCCCAGCGCGTGTCGCTCTCCGCGAACGAACAGCGAGTGGTTTGGCAACCCGGCGCGCGAAACGCGACCACCAGCATCCTGCGGTAATTCGAATTCGGGCTCTTCGGAGCCCTTTTTCGCGCCCTTGTGCTTCGGTTTTTATTCGGGTATCCTTGACCCTCAGTCTGGCCACGAGGGCACCATGATGCGCACCCCGAATCTCGAATCGAAGCTCGAGCTCCTCATGTCGCTCGCGGGCGACGATCGCGAGGGACTTCCCACGAGGCAGCTGCCGCCAAGACTGCGCCATGCGAACGAGGTGGGCGCGCTCAGACCGCTCAACCTCCGGCCGGTGCGCATCGGCACCAACGGACCGCGCACGACGCTCATGCGCATCCTCATGACGAACGCGTGCTCGTTCAATTGCCACTACTGCCCGATGCGCCGCGACCGCGAGATGCCGCGCACGCTGCTCAAGCCCGCGGAGCTCGTGCGCATCTTCCTCGCGGCGGTCGAGCGCGAGTGGTGCACGGGGCTCTTTCTCACCACGGGCATCCCCGGCCGCCCCGTGAAGGTGATGGACGATCTCATTGAGGTGCTCACGCTGCTGCGCGAGAAGCATCGCTTCGCGGGCTACATCCACGTGAAGATGGTGCCCGGCGCCGAGGTGGCGCAGATCGAGCGGCTCACGTCGCTGGCGACGCGGGTCTCGATGAATCTCGAGGCGCCGTGCGGCGACACGCTCGCGCGCATCGCGCCCGAGAAAAATCTTTCATCGGCGCTCGTGCAGCTCGAGCGCGTGCGCGGCCAGGTGAACGAGCGGCGCAACGAGGAGCGCGAAGGGCGGCCGCGCGATCCGCTCCGTCCCGGCGGCGTGGCGGGGATGACGACGCAATTCGTCGTGGGCGCGACGCCCGACACCGATCGCACGATTCTCGGGAAGGTGACCGAACTGTACGCCAATCGCGGCATTCACCACACGCACTTCGCCGCCTTCCGTCCCATTCGCAACACGCCGCTCGAGAACGTGCGCGCGACGCCCGCGGTGCGCGAGCACCGGTTGTATCAAACCGACTATCTGCTGCGCGACTACGGCTTTTCGCCGAGCGAGGTCGTGTACGATGCGGACGGGAATCTTCCTCTCGCCAACGATCCCAAGACGTCGTGGGCGCTGGCGCATCCGGAGCATTTTCCGCTGGAAGTGCGCACCGCGTCGCGCGAGCAGCTGATGCGCGTGCCGGGGATCGGCCCCGCGAGCGCGCGGCGCATCGTGACCGAACGCGCGAGCGCGAACGTGCGCGGGCTCGCGGATCTGCGCGCGATGGGCGTCGTCACCACGCGCGCGGCGGGCTTTCTCACGCTGGGCGGACGCCGGCTGCAGAGCGTGCGATGGTCGGAGCAGCTCGGATTCTGGCGTCCGGATGAAGAAGTGGGCGCATATCACATTCAGTACGACGTGAGCCCGGGCACATTCCGCTAAAATCGCGGCGAGGGTCTGTTGCGCGGAGCGCGTACCGCCGATTACCCTCGCTGCATGCAAATCACACGTCGCTTCGTCCGGATCGCATTCGCCGCGATCGCCGCGGTGCAGGCCTCCTTGCTTTGCGCAGCGCTTCTGAGAGCGCAGGCGCCCGCGTCGCCCACGCCAACCGCGCGCGCGGATTCACTGCTCACACTCGACCGCATCTTCAACAGCGGCGACTTCGCGGAGCGCCGCGTGTCGTCGATTCGGTGGACGGCCGACGGCAAGAGCTACACTGAGCTCGAGCCGGCCGCGGGCGGGCAGGGCGGGCGAGATCTCGTGCGCTACGACGCGGCGAGCGGCAAGCGCGACGTACTCGTCTCGGCAAACCGCCTGACGATGCCGGGCGGAAACACGCGGATCGGGATCGAGGGCTATCAGTGGTCCGCCGATGGGAAGCGGCTGCTCATCTTCACCAACGGCGAGCGCGTGTGGAGACAAGACACGCGGGGCGACTTTTGGGTGATCGACGTCGCCGGCGGTCCGCCGCGAAAGCTCGGCGGCTCCGCGGCGGCTCCGTCGTCGCTGATGTTCGCGAAGTTCTCGCCGGACGGCGGACGGATCGCGTACGTGCGCGCGAACAATCTCTACGTGGAGGACGCGGCCACCGGCGCGATCACGCCGCTCACGAAGGACGGCTCGCGCACGATCATCAACGGCACCTTCGACTGGGTGTACGAGGAAGAGCTCAACCTTCGCGACGGCTTTCGCTGGAGTCCGGACGGCAAGCGCATCGCGTACTGGCAGCTCGACGACTCCGGTGTCGGAAACTTTCAGTTGATGAACGACACGGACTCGCTCTACTCGTTCACGGTGCCTGTGCAGTATCCGAAGGCAGGCACCACGAACTCGGCGGCGCGCGTGGGTGTGGTGAGCGCGACGGGTGGTGCGACGCAGTGGATCGCGGTTCCCGGGGCGCCGCGCGACTTCTACATCGCGCGCCTCGACTGGGCCGCGAGCTCGGATGAGGTCGTGCTGCAGCAGCTCGATCGCCGGCAGCACACGATGCGCGTGATGCTCGGCGACGCGCGCAGCGGTGCCGCGCGCACGGTGCTCACGGATCACGACAGCACGTGGGTGGATGTCGTCGACGATCTCCGCTGGCTCGATGCGGGCAAGCGCTTCACCTGGGTGAGCGAGCGGGACGGATGGCGACGCCTCTACAGCGTCGATCGCGATGGCTCGGGCATGCGTCCGCTCACCACGGGCGCCTTCGATCTGCAGAATCCCGACGCGGCCTTCGGCGAGCCGTACGTCGTCGGCGTCGACAGCACGGCGGGGTGGATCTACTTCACGGCGTCGCCGGATGCGCCGACGCAGCTCTATCTCTATCGCTCGCGTCTCGATGGAAAGGGCAGCGCCGAGCGCGTGACGCCCGCCTCGCAGCCGGGGACGCATCTCTACAGAGTGGCGCCAGGCGGGAAGTTCGCGCTGCACACGTATTCCACGTTCACGTCACCACCGGTCTACGAGATCGTGCGACTGCCGAGCCATCAGGTGGTGCGCACTCTGCAGGACAATGCGGAGCTGCGCGCGCGTCTCGCGTCGTTGTCGCGCGGGAAGGCGCAGTTCGTGCGCGTGCCCGCGCGCGACGGCACGATGCTCGACGCGTGGGTGATGACGCCGCCGGGGTTCGATCCCGCGAAGAAGTATCCGGTGGTGTTCAACGTGTACGGCGAACCGGCGGCGCAGACGGTGATCGACGAGTGGCCGGGCGGTGACTATCTGTGGCATCTGATGCTGACGCAGCAGGGATACATCGTGGCGAGCATCGACAATCGGGGTACGCCGGCGCCGCGCGGGCGCGCGTGGCGGCGCAGCATCTACGGCGCGGTGGGCGTGTTGTCGAGCGCCGATCAGACGGACGGTGCGCGCGCGCTCGCGAAGCAGCTGCCGTACATCGACTCGACGCGAGTGGGTGTGTGGGGGTGGAGCGGTGGCGGATCGACGACGCTCAACCTGATGTTCCGCTCACCTGATTTCTACAAAGTAGGGATGGCGGTGGCGCCGGTGCCGGATGAGCGGCTCTACGACACGATCTATCAGGAGCGCTACATGGGGCTGCCGCAGGAGAACGCGGACGGCTACCGGCGCGGCTCGCCGATCACCTTCGCGGCGAATCTGCGCGGCGACTTGCTGGTGGTGCACGGCTCGGGCGACGACAACGTGCACTATCAGGGGACCGAGCGGCTCGTCAACGCACTCGTGGAGGCGAACCGCCCTTTCACGATGATGGCGTATCCCAACCGCTCGCATTGCATCTGCGAGGGCGAAGGGACGACGCTGCATCTGTACTCGCTGCTCACGCGCTATCTCGAGCAGCATCTCCCGGCGGGCGCGCGATAAAAAAACGGGGCCGTGCAGCGTGACGCACGGCCCCCGGAATTATCTTGAATTCAAGATAATTTATTTCTTGTTTCCGCTATACGTGATGTGCCAGATGCGGCCGTGCACATCGTCCGAGACGTAGAGCGAGCCGTCTGGTGCCACGGCGAGTCCGGCGGGGCGGTACTTTGCGGTCGTCGGCTGCGGACTCGGTGCGCCGGCGAAGTCGTTCGCGAAGGTTTGGAACTCGCCCTGGTGAGATCCGTTGGCGAACGGCGCGAAGACGACGCGATAACCCTCCTGAGGCTCCGGCGCGCGGTTCCACGAGCCGTGAAAGGCGATGAAGGCGCCGCCCTTGTACTCCGGCGGGAACTGCTTGCCGTTGTAGAACACGAGCGCGTCGGGCGCCCAGTGCGCCGGAAAGAATTTCGCGGGCTCGATCTTCTTGTCGCAATCGCCGACTTTCGTGCCGCCGTCGCCGCCGTACTCTGGCGCGAGCACGAGCTTCTTCTGCGTCGAGTCGAAGTAGCAGGTCGGCCATCCGTAGTCGCCGTCCTTCTGGATCTTCAGCAACTCTTCGGACGGGAGATCCGCGCCCTTCTGTGGCGAATAGAGCGCGGGCCAGTTGTCGCTCAGCTGGTCGCGGCCATGCTGCGTGGAGTAGAGCTGTCCGGACGGGTCGAAGGCGATGCCCACCGCGTTGCGGATGCCGGTGGCGTAGCGCCCCGCCGGTGAGAACGTCTGATCGGTCTTGTTCGCATCGTAGTTCCAGATGCCGGCGCGGGTCTGGAGCTCGGTGCACGGATTGATGCCTGGCGACTTGAGCCTGCGGTTCTTCGCCTGGCACGAGTTGGTGGCCGAGCCGACCTCGATGAACATCTGCCCCGTGCTGTCGATGGCGAACGGGTGCATCGGGTGATCGCCCGTGAGCGGCAGCCCGCTCACGATCGTCGCGGGATCGCCTACCGGTATGAAGGCCGTGTCCAGCGGGTAGCGCACGATCTTGTCCTTGCTCTCGACGTACAGCCCGCCCTTGTACAGCGCGATGCCGGTGCCGCCCGCGCCGCCGCTGGCAAGCGAGTCGCCGAAGCGCTTGATCACGTCGGCGCGGCCATCGCGATTCGAGTCGCGCATCGCGATGATGAATGGCGCGGGCGGAGTCGAGCCGTCCGGATAGTATTTGCCGCTCCACGTGTTCGCGTACACGTCGCCGTTCGGCGCGACGATGATGTGCCGCACGTGGCCGAGCGAGTCGGCGAAGACGGTGGCGCAGAAGCCGGCGGGGAGGGTGAGGCCTCCGTTGTCGCCGGCGCATGCGGTCGAAGACGCGGCTGCACCCTTCGCGGTGCTGTCGGCGCCGGCGGGCTTGTCGCCCTTGCCGCACGCGGCCGCGACGATCGCCGCGCCAACGAAGATCATGCGCACGGGCTTCCTGTTATCTCGATGCATGAGCAGAGTACTCCTCGACGGTATTTGAGCGCCGTCGCCGATCACCTGGCGGACGGCCATTCCCAGAGCTCGAACCGGTTCGCCACGAGCGAGACGATGCCGACGCGCGAATGCGCCGCGTCCATCGAAACGTCTGCAGGCTGGTACGGAAGCTTGGAAATGCGCTGAACGAGCTTCGGACCTTCGAGTGTCGATACGCTAGAGTCGTTCCAGCTGGTGATGAGGATTTGTCCATTCGGCTCGACTTCGACGCCGTCGAACATTCCCTTGCCGCTTACGAGGTCCTTCGGGCCCGGATCGCCGATTCTCCATTCCTGCACCGAAGGGCCGGCGAACGGCGCGAGCACGAATCGCTTTGCGCGCCGGTCCCAGCCGATGCCATCGGGACTCGACAGGAGGTCCGTGGAGACGGCGACGCTGATGCTGCGATCGTGCGCGACGTGGAGAATGCGATCGGGGCCGGTGTGCGTCGACTTGCCATCGGCGCCGACGCGCACGCCCGTGTCGGTGATGTAGAACTCGCCGGTGGAGTCGATGGCGAGATCGTTGAGGAAGAGCGCCTTCAACGGCGAGAGATCGACGGTGACGACCGGCTTGCCGGAGTGCGTGTCGAAGCCGCGCAGCTTGTCGACGTCGACCACCCAGAGCGTGTCGCCCTGCACGCGCGAGCCCATCGGCGCATCGAGCTGCACACTGTCGCGCCCACCCTGAATGAAGTGCAGGCTGTCCATCACGCCATCGGCAGTGATGCGCGAGATGAAGCCGTTGCCGTCCTTCACCCCGGGCTCGCCGTTCACGTTGCTGACGAAGTAGACGTTCTGCGCCGGATCGAACGAGAGCGCCTCGGGCTGCGAGAGCCCTTCGACGCTGGCGAGATGCTTCGGTTGCGCGGCGGTCTTCGCCGAATCGGAAGTGCACGCGCCGGGCGCGACGATGAGCGCGGCAGTGGACACGACGGCAAGCAGTGAAGCGAGCGAACGGTGCATTCGACGTTCTCCGAGCGGGTAGTGGGGCGTGCGTCTCAGCATCAGCGACCGAGCAGCTTCATCGATTCGGCGGCGTAGCGATCGCCGGCGGCGGCGCCCTTTGGCGCGATCTCATCAATGCGCGCGAGATCCTGTGCCGTGAGCGACACGCGAATGGCGCCGATGTTCTCCTCGAGATATTCGCGGCGCTTGGTTCCGGGAATCGGCACGATGTCGTCTCCCCGCGCCATCACCCACGCGAGCGCGAGCTGCGACGGCGTGCATCCCTTCTCGGCGGCGAGCGCCTGGATGTGGCGCACGAGCTCGAGGTTCTTCTCGAAATTCTCGCCCTGAAAGCGCGGCGAGGTGCGGCGGAAGTCGTCTGAGCGGAAGTCCTCGATGCTCTTGTACGCGCCGGTGAGAAAGCCGCGCCCGAGCGGCGAATAGGGGACGAAGCCGATGCCGAGCGCGCGGCAGGTGGGGATGACCTCGTCCTCGGGCTCTCGAGTCCAGAGCGAATACTCCGACTGCAGCGCGGACACCGGATGTACCGCGCAGGCGCGGCGCAGCATCTCGGGACTGGCTTCGGAGAGTCCGATGTACTTGATCTTCCCTTCGCGCACGAGGTCCGCCATCGCGCCGACGGTCTCTTCGATGGGCGTGTTGGTGTCGACGCGGTGCTGATAGTAGAGATCGATCGTCTCGATGCCGAGCCGCTTGAGCGAGCCCTCGACGGAGGCACGCACGTATTCGGGGCGTCCGTTGATGCCGCGCTTGAGCGGGTCGTTCGCGTCGCGGACGATGCCGAATTTTGTCGCGATGATGAACTGCTCGCGCTTGCCCTTGATCGCCTTGCCCACGAGTTGCTCGTTCGTGTGCGGGCCGTACATGTCGGCGGTGTCGAGGAAGTTCACCCCGAGCTCGAGGGCGCGATGAATCGTGGCGACGGATTCTCCCTGATCGCTGCGATCGCCGTAGAAGTCGGACATTCCCATGCAGCCGAGGCCCATGGCGGATGTTTCGAGTCCCTGTGTGCCGAGTTTCCGATGCTGCATTCGTTACCGTGGTGGAGCGTGAGTGAACAAACGAACGTGCGCCCGGGGCCATCGGTGGCTACGGGCGCACGGTGTCATGGGAATGATCCGCACCTGAAGACGCTGACCTTTGCAAGGCACGAGCCCATGGTCGAAGAGTAGCGACCTGTACGCAAAACGCGCGCGTGCGGGCTCGTGTTCCTCGCGCGACGCGGATCAGGGCGGCGATGCGGGCGCGGGGGCGGAGTTTCCGCCGTCGGCGACGACGCGCCATTGCCCATCGGCGAGGCGCTTCCAGACCGTGAGGTAGTTGCTGTACGAGACGTCGCTGCCGACGCGAATGGTGGCGTCGCCGGATGTGTAGGCGAGGTCACCGGAGGGTGCGGCGTCGGCGACGCGCGGCGCCCAGATGAGTGCGCCGGGACCGAGTGGCTCGAGGCTTTTGGCGACGGCCTCGCGGCCGCAGGTGACTTCGGAGGCGCTGGTGCCGATGGATGCGCCGTCGGGCGCGACGAACTCGCCGAAGGCCGCAGCAGCGCCGGATTTTTTCGAGCGCGCGGAGAAGTCGAGGTCGGCGGCACGCACGGTCGCGATGGCGGTGGAGTCGTGCGACGCGATGTACGCGGGCGCCGCGGGATGCGCGCACGCGGCGGGCGCGGTGGACGGTGCGTCGCCGCCGCCGGCGGAGATGAGCCAGGCGACGAGCTTCCAGTCATCCGCCTCGCGGCGCCAGTACGAGAGATACTGGATGGGCACGACGGAGGTGAGCGTGTCGCTACGCGCGACGCGGCGCCCGTAGCCGTAGGTGTAGCCGCGCGAGCCGTCGGCGGAGAGCTCGGCGCGGATGGCACGCCAGCTCAGGGTGCGGTTTGTTTTCGCATTGAGGGAGTCGATCGCGGCGAGGACGGAGTCGCGCGTGCCGATGCGCGCGAGGGAGGGCATGAGCATCACGACATCGGGCGCGGCGCCTGTCGCGATCGCGTCGTGGAGGGAATTCGAAGCGATGAGTGAGAGCGAGGAGTCGGCGGCGAGGAGCGTTTGGCGCGCGGCGAGTTGTTGGGCGGAGAGCGCGGCGGGGGCGGGTTGCGGCGAGGGCGGCGCGGGCGCGGGGGTGGTGGGGTGCGAGCAGGCGGCGAGGGCAACCGCGATCAGTGCGACGAGAGGGAGTGGGCGCATGTCGGAAAATGGGAGGCCGTCGCGATGACTGGCAACAACGACACCTGCGTTCTTGCGCAGTTCGGACATCGCACAGTCCGACTGCGCGTGCTGCAACCGCGGAACACAAGCACCAACGATTGGATACGGACGAAAACGGATGAAGGGCACGGACAAAAAACGGATAAAGCCAATCGCTGTTTTTTCAGTTTGGGTCCGTTCGGTCCGTCTGTGTCTGTAGCACATTGTTAGCGCCCGCTGTGGGGCTATTTACCCTCAATGAAAATCATGCCCCTTCCACCCCCTCAGCTCTTCCCCCGCCTTCAACTCCCGAAACACCACACCCTTCAGATTCACCACCGTCTGCTCCACCTGCAGCGTGCCGCGCACCAGCAGTAGCGGCGCCGTCGAGATCATCAGCGCCTGCTTCTCGAACAGTTTCGGCAGCACCACGACGTTCACGAGTCCCGTCTCATCCTCGAGCGTCAGAAAGACAAATCCCTTCGCCGTGCCCGGGCGCTGGCGACAGATCACCAGCCCCGCCGCCGCCACATCGTGCGTGCCATCCGGCAACGCGATGATCTCGCGCGCCGTGCGGATGCCGTTCTCGCGCAGCATCTCGCGCAGGTGACGCATCGGATGGCCGTTGAGCGAGAGCCCCGTCATTCGATAGTCCGACGCCGTGATCTCGCGCGGCGACATCGCGGCCACGGGTGAGGGCACGTCGAGCTTGATGCGCGAGGGCGCGAGCGGGCCCGCGTCGCCGCGCTCGATCTCGAGCATCCGCCACACCGCCGCGCGACGCCTGCGCGCGCTCGGCTCATCCGGCACGAAGCAGTCGAGCGCGCCCGCCTCCGCCAGCGAGCGCAGCGCCGTTCGGTCGAGCCCCGAGCGTTGCACCACATCGCCGATCGACGCGAAGGTTCCGCCGCGCTCCACCGCGCGCTGCAGCAGCGCGCGCGCCTTGCCGCCGATCCCGCGCACGAGACGCAGCCCGAGCCGCACCGCGAAGCTCTCGCCCAACGGCTCGATCGTCGAGTCGTAGCGCGAGCGCGAGGCATCCACCGGAAGCACGGTCACGCCGTGGCGCTTCGCATCCTCGATGAGTGTGCCCGGCGAGTAGAAGCCCATCGGCTGCGCGTTCAGAATCGCCGCGAGAAATTCCGGCGCGTAGTAGTGCTTGAGATACGCGCTCGCGTACACGAGCAGCGCGAAGCTCGCCGCGTGTGATTCGGGAAAGCCGTAGTCGGCGAACGCATTGATCTGGTTGTAGATCCGCTGCGCGACATCCTGCGAGAATCCATTCCTGAGCATCCCCTCGATCATCTTCTGGCAGATGTCCGCCATGCGCTCGCGGCTCCGCTTGTGCCCCATCGCGCGGCGCAGCGTGTCCGCCTCGCCAGCGGTGAAGCCCGCCGCGGCGATCGCCACCTGCATCCCCTGCTCCTGGAAGAGCGGAACGCCGAGCGTGCGCTTGAGAATGGGCTCGAGCGAGGGATGCGGATACGTCACCTCCTCCGTCCCCGCCTTGCGACGCAGATACGGATGCACCATCTCGCCCTGGATCGGCCCCGGGCGAATGAGCGCGACCTCCACCACGAGATCGTAGAAGCAGCGCGGCTTCAACCGCGGCAGCGTGTTCATCTGCGCGCGGCTCTCCACCTGAAACACGCCGATGGTATCGGCCGCGCAGAGATCGTCGTACACGGCCTGGTCCGAGAAGTCGAGCGTCCACAGATCGATCGTGTGGCCGCGCATCGTGCGGATGTACTGGAGACAGTCCTGGATGAGCGTGAGCATGCCGAGTCCGAGGAGATCGATCTTCACGAGCCCCATCGCCTCGACGTCGTCCTTCTCCCACTGAATCACGGTGCGATTCTCCATCGACGCCGGCTCGATCGGCACGATTGTGGAGAGTGGCTCCGCCGTGAGCACGAAGCCACCCACGTGGATCGAGCGATGGCGCGGGATGTTGTGCATCCCCTGCACGATGCGCGGGAGCGCCTGCACGCGCGCGTCGTCGGGGTCGAGCCCCGCGCGTCGCAGCAGCGTCCCCGGCTCCGTCGGACGGATCGCCGTGTTCGGATTGCGACGCTCGTTGTGCGTCTCCTCCGCGTGCGCATCCATCCACGCGGGGAGCTCGCGATTCGTCGACTGCGCGTTCGGGCTCCCGTACGGCTCGTACGCCGCGTTGGGCTTGGGACGATCGGCCCTCGATGCCGGATGCGCCTTTCGACGCGCGCTGCGCTCCTTCTCCTCGAGCGCGCGCGTGCGATTCACCACCTCGGTGCCACGCACGAGATGAGATCCGATCCGCTCGGCGTTCGCCTCATCGCTGTGACGGTCAACCCCCTCGTATGCGACGTCCGTCTCCACCTGCATCGCCTCGGCCGTCGCGCGCGCGGAGAATCGATCGCTCATCGCGGCGAGCGTGTCCGCCTGCTCCACCGAGAAGCCGAGCACGCGGCAGGCGTCGCGCACGGCGGAACGGCCGCGATAGGTGATCTGCTCGCACACCATCGCCGCGTGCTCCCGCCCGTAGCGCTCGTACACGTACTGCAGCACCTGCTCGCGATCGCGGTGCGCGAAGTCGATGTCGATGTCGGGCGCCTCGTGGCGATCGTCGCTCAGGAATCGCTCGAAGAGGAGATTGAGCTTGATCGGGTCGACGGCGGTGATGCCGATGCAGAAACACACCGCGGAGTTGGCGGCCGAGCCGCGTCCCTGACAGAGCACGCCGGCGCGATTCGCGAAGCGGACGATGTCCCACACGATCAGAAAGTAGCCGGCGAGCCCGAGCCGCTTGATGAGCGCGAGCTCGTGCGTGAGCTGCGCGCGCTGCCGCGCGTTGACCTTCCCCCATCGCTCACCCGCACCCTGCGCGACGAGGCGCTCGAGATATTCGTCGGCGCTCACACCCGGCGGTAATGGAAAGGCCGGGAGCGTCGGATGCAGATCGTGCAGTCGAAAAGCGCAACGCTCGGCGATGTCGAGCGTTGCGCGCACACCTTCGGGGTGATGGCTCCAGCGCTTCACCATGCGCGCAGGGCTCTGCAGCTTCCACTCGGCGCTCGGACGCAGGCGCGTGCCCATCTCGTCGAGCGTGCGCTGGTGGCGCAGCGACGAGAGCACGTCGTGCACGACGCGCCCACTCGCGCGCGCGTAGTGGACGTTGTTGGTGACGACCCACGGCACACCGACGAAGCGTGCGACATCGAGAAGTGGCTCGAGCAGCGCGCGCTCCTCCTCGAGGCCGTGATCCCAGCACTCGACGGCGAGGCGCCCGTCGAAGATGTCGTGCAGCCGAGCGGCGGCCTCGCGCGCGCCGGCCACATCGCCGCGAAAGAGTCTGCGCGGCACGAGCCCGCGCGGGCAGCCGGTGAGTGCGAACAATCCCTTCGCGTGCGCGGCGACGGTGTCAAGCGGAAGTGATGGGCGCCCGCGCGGGCAGTCCATGCGCGCACGCGTGATCATCGTCGAGAGATTGCCGTACCCCGTGCGATCCTCGGCGAGCAGCACGAGATGGTGCGGCACGCCGCCGTCGCCCTGCACGGTGATCTCGGCGCCGATGATGCACGCGAGATCATCGCCCTCGCCCGCCTGCGCGAAGGCGACGATGCCGCCCAGCTCATCGTGATCGGTGATCGCGAGCGCGTGGTAGCCGAGCTCCACGGCGCGATCGACGAGCTCCTCGGGGTGAGAGGCGCCGTCGAGGAGGGAGAATGCGGAGTGGCAGTGGAGCTCTACATATGGAGCTCGCGCGCCAACTGCCGGCGCGCTCCCCGCATCATCGCGCTCCTCGGGTTCAGTCATACCACCCCTGCACGAACCAACGCTCGCGCTCGCGGAAGGCGAGGAGCTCGCCGCTGTCGGATTCGCAGCGCCAGTAGTCGCGCGCGTAGCCGTCCTTCCACCAATCGCCCGAGAGGCGCTCGGGCCCCGCCGCGCGCGCGATCGCGACGCGGCGCTCGCGCCACCAGAGCGCGCACGGGCGATCGCCGTCCCACTCGACGTCGACCGTCTCCGGAGTCTCGAGCAGGCGCAGCGCGGGTGCGCGCGGAGGTTCGGGGACTTTCGCGATGTTCGCGCGCACATCGATGCGCGCGTCATCACTCTCGCACCACGCGCCGTTGCGCTCCGGGCGATGCTCGTCGCGCAGCGCGGGGCGCACCACCGCGCGATCGCCGAGCTCCGCGCGCAGTCGCGCGAAGGCCGCGTCCGCAGCCGCGGGGTCGTGCCAGCCGAGCGCGAGGAGATCGCCCTGCTCACTCGTGGCGGGCGCAGTCGAAGTGATCGCGACCGCGAGCCCGCACACCGGCGCGGTGAGCGTCCACGTGTCGAGCAGCGCGCGGCAGTGCTCGACCAAGGGCGCCGCGCGCGCGACGGGGCGCGGGAGATGCACCTGCCGCGTGACCGTGTGCGGCGCGGCGCCACACGGCAGCGCGCTGCGGCGATCGTCGAGCGTGAGCGTGATCGCGACCGTCGCCGCCGCGCGCCCCTCCGATGCGAGCGCAAGCGCGAGACGATCGATCGCGGGGCGCAGGAGAAAGAGCACCGGCTCCATCGTCGTCGCGGGCGAGGAGAGCTCGACCTCGATTGCGTGCCGCGCGGTGACCGACGCGAGCACGGGGCGCCGCACATCCTCGCCGCGCGCGAGCCGCCACGCCGCGAGCCCCGTCGCGCCCCAGCGTCGCTCGACATCTTCGCTGTCGAGCGCGGCGAACGCGCCCGCAGTGCCGATGCCGAGCGCGGCGAGCGTGGCGCGGAGCTCGCCCTCCATCGGGATGAGCGCGAGCGGCGCGGGCGCGAGATACGCCGCGTCGCCGCCGACGGGGACGATGAACGACGCCTCGATGCTCGTGCGACGGCCGGGCGCCGCCCACGTGGCCGCGCGCGCGGCGACGCACGAGCTCGCGACGGCTACCCGCGCGCGGGGATGCCACGCGCCGGCGATCTCCGCGAGCGCGCGCACGAGCATCCGCTCGCCGCCCATCGCCTCGAGCCCGTGCGCGCCGATCCACCAGAGTCCCGGCTCGTGCACCGCCGGCGTCACCTGCGGACTCGCGATGAGGAAGTGCGCCGAAAGCTCGGCGATCGCGCTCGCGATGGCCGTGTCGCTCCAGTCGAGGATCTCGAGCGCGGCGCAGCGGGCGCGCGCCTCGAGCGCCGTCATCCCGCTGCGCACGCCCGCGCGCGCGGCTGCGCCCGACACCGCGCGCAGCTTGCCGTCGCTCACGAGCGCGGCGAGCGCGTCATCCCACGAAGGCGGTTCTGCGCTGACGGCGTGGAGGTGCGGATGCGACGGCGTTTTTCGCGGCGGGTTTTGCGCCGGCGGATTTGTCCGGATAGGAGGTGATGATGGGAGTGGATGGAGCCGGGACGTATGGACGCTCCGGGTGCGCCACACCGCGGCGATCGGGAACCTCGGGATGCGCACACAGGCGACGCGCCACTGCTCGGCCATAACTCACCTCCAACGTCCGGCGTTTCCCACCCTTCTCCAGCGTGATCGTGGTCGTGCGTTCGGAGCGCGTGCTGCTCCCTGCGGCCGCGCGCGCCGGATCGCGTGCGGCGAGACGTATTCGAACCGAGCTGCCCGTCGCGTCGCCGCCGTGCTCGCCGGTGACGACGAAGGCCGCGCCGACATCGCGCGCGAGTCGCGTGAGCCGCACCGCGAGCACGCGCGAGAGTTGTGGCGCGCCGTCCATCACCACGAGCGCGAAGGCGCCGGAGCGGAGAAGGAGATCGGCGCACCATGTCGCACGAGCACTCGAGGCAGGGCGGATCATCCAGAGCGGCGCGCGGTCGCTGCCGACGTGCGCCCAGTCGCGCGGCGCGAGCGTGCGCGTGGCGTCGATGTACGCGACCCATCGTCCACCCGTCGCGACGGCGGCGACGAGCGTGCGCAGCATCGAGGTGCGTCCGCTGCCGCTCGCGCCGGTGATCTCGGTGAGCCGTCCGCGCGGAATGCCGCGCCCGACGAGAATCGCATCGAGCTCGGCGATACCGGTGGGGAGCGGCGCGCGATCGGGGCGCGCGATCTCCTCGATGGCGCCGAGCTGCAGCTTCAGCTCCCGAACAGAAGCCGAAAGCTGAGGAGACGCGAGAGCGCGCACGGGGGCCGTCATCGTGCGATCAGCGCTCGCTCACGAGATCGTTCGCGGTGGCGAACAGAATCGCGTGATCGGCGAAGGTAAAGGTGCCGTGCTCCTGGATCTCCTGCGCCGCGCGGACGAAGGCGCCGAGTGCGGTGCGGCTGAGCGCGGATCCGACGCTGATGCGTTTGACGCCGAGCTCGGCGAGGTCGGACACGGAGAATGAGGCGCCCTTCAATCCCATGATGACGTTCACCGGCTTCTTCACCGACGCGCACACCGCGCGGATGTGCTCTGCTTTCGTGAGCCCCGGTGCGTAGAGGACGTCGGCGCCCGCGGCCTCGAAGGCCTGCAGCCGGCGGATCGTGTCATCGAGATTGGGCTTTCCGTGCAGGAAGTTTTCCGCGCGCGCGACGAAGGTGAACGGGAAGGGAAGCGCGTGCGCGGCTTCGGCCGCGGCGGCGACGCGCTCGGCGGCGTGTGCGAGCTCGTAGATCGGATGGTGCGGATCGCCGGACGCATCCTCGATCGATGCGCCGACGAGCCCGACGCTCGCGGCGAGGCGGATGGTCTCCGCCGCGGCCTCGGGCGCATCGCCGTAGCCATTCTCGAGATCGGCGGCGACGGGAAGATGCGTCGCATCGACGATCGCCTTCGCATTGGCGAGCGCATCGTCGCGCGTGACGGAGCCGTCGCCGTCGCGGCGGCCGAGGACGAAGGCGAGGCCGGCGCTCGTGGTGGTGAGTGCTTCGAAGCCGAGTCGCGTAAGGATGCGCGCGGTGCCCGCGTCCCACGGATTCGGGATGACGAACGCGCCCGCGCGCGTGTGGAGCGCCTGGAATGTCTTCGCTTTCTCGGCTTGCGTCGCGCGCATTGTCATCCGGTTGGGAGTAGGAAGTCGAGCTGTTCGCTCGGGGCATGCGTGGCCTCGAGCATTGCGGGATCGTCGTCCGCGTCGTCGCGCATGCCGCGACTCTGGGACTGTATGCCGTAGCGTTTGCAGAGCATGTCGAAGAATCGCGCGAGCCCCTCGCGATAGCGATCCCCTACGTGAGATCCAAGTGCATAGGTCGTGCGATAGCGCGCGGCGAGATGCGGGAATTCCTCCTCGATGAAGGGGAGGTAGCGTTTGCGCGCTTCGTGCTGCAGGCGGAGCACGGATGCGCCGACATAGGTCGCGCCCGCCTCGGCGGCGCGCTTCACGAGCGCTTCGAGGTGAGAGGGATTGTCGGTGATGCCGGGGAGCACGGGCGTGCAGTTGATCCCCGCGTCGATCCCTGCTTCGCGAAGCCGCGCGAGCGCGCGGATGCGCGCTTCGGGGGTGGGAGCGCGCGGCTCGATGCGGCGGGCGAGCGCGCGATCGAGCGTGATGAGCGAGAGGTGCACGGTGAGCTCGGAGAGCGCCGAGATGCGCGCGAGCAGCGCGATGTCGCGCGTGATGAGCGCGCTCTTCGTGATGATCACGATGCGGAGCCCCGGATGCTCGGCGAGCACCTCGAGGATGCTGCGCGTCACCTTGAAGTGGCGCTCGGCGGGCTGGTACGGATCGGTGGCGGTGCCGATGACGATGACCTCGCCCTTGATGAGCGCGAGATGCTTGTCGCTGCCGTGGCGCAGCGTGCGCGCGAGAATGTCGGCGGCGTTGCGCTTGACGAAGATGTGGCGCTCGAAGGCGAGCCACGGCGGAATGCGCTCGACCTGGGCGGCGGTGCTGTCGACGAGACGGTCGGCGGCGGATGCGCGCTCCATGACGTAGCGATGCGCATAGCGCGCGTAGCAGTACGCGCATCCGAAGGCGCAGCCGATGTAGGGATTGATCGACCAGTACGGCATCCCCGTCGCGCGGGTGTCGTTGAGGATGGAGCGCGCGTGGGTGGAGTAGTAGGTGATGTCGCTCTGGGCGCCGATGACGGGGAGTTGGCGGAGCGAGCGTTGAACGGCCTCAGGGAAGAGGGAGAGGGTGTGTGGGGCGGCGAGCGGGGATGGCATCGGACTGATTGCGCCGGGGACAGAAGGGGTGGGGGATTGAGGATACCGAATAAATGCCGAAGAAACAAGAAGACAGAATTGCCGAATGTGGGAGGTGGTTCGCTGGCGAAATTGTAGACTGTTCAGTAGACTAAATAGTCTACCAGAAAATTATTGAGGCTCAATTGGCTGCCACAACCACAATTCGAGTCACTGTCGGCGACCGAGACCTCGCGCAGGAGCTGGCGACGCAGATGGGCCGCTCGCAGATGGAGGTCGTGCACGAGGCGCTCGAGCTCTTTCGGCGGCAGCAGCTGCTGGCGGACATGAATCAGGGGTTCGCCGAGTTGCGTCGGGACAATGCGGCGTGGGATGAGGAGATGGGGGAGCGGGACGTGTGGGACGTCACGCTGGGCGACGCGACGGGCGGATGAAGCAGAACACGCCGCCGGGGAGAGGAGAGATCTGGGTCGTGGACCTGCATCCGGCGCGTGCGCACGATGCGCGGGAGCAGGGGCGCGCGCTCGTGATCTCGGTGAACGAGCTCAATCACGGCGCGGCGGGGATCGCGACGGTGGTTCCGCTCAGCGATGTGGATCAGCGCATCGCGACGCACGTGAGGGTGCCGGCGGGGGAGGCGATGCTGGCGAAGGACGGATTCGTGAAGTGCGAGGAGATGCGCTCGGTGTCGATCGAGCGGCTGACCAAGAAAGTCGGCGCGGTGAGGGCGGCGACGATGGCGGTGGTGATGCGGAACGTGGGGGTGTTGCTGGGGATGTAACGGCGAAGCTGGCGAAGGCCAAACGGCAGCGAGGCGCCGTCTAGCTGCGACCATATTCCTTCACGCCCCTTCGATCGCGCCCTCCGCACTCCCTAACACCAACCGATACCCCTGCTTCGGCAGCGTGAGAATGTGCCGCGGCTTGTGCGGATCGCGCTCCAGCTTGCGGCGCAACTCCGCGAGATGCGTGTCGAGCGTGCGGCTCACCACCTCTGGATCGTAGCCCCATACCTCGCGCACGAGCTCGTCGCGCCCGACGACCGCGCCGTTGCGCGCGATCAGCGCCGCGAGCAGCGCGTACTCCTTCGGCGAGAGCGACACCACCGCGCCGGCACGCGTGACCTTGCGATGATCGCGGTCCACCTGAATGTCGCCGAAGCGCACGGGCGGCAGTCGCACCACCTGGAAGCTGCCGCTGGCCGATCGACGCAATAGCGTCTCGATGCGCGCGAGGAGCTCGAGTAACCCGAATGGCTTGGTGACGTAGTCGTCGGCGCCGAGGCGGAAGCCGCGCACCTTGTGCGCCTCTTCGGAGAGCGCGGTGAGCAGCAGCACCGGCGTCACCGAGTCGCGCTCGCGAATCGTGCGCAGCACGTCGTAGCCGTTGCCGTCGGGGAGCATGAGGTCGAGGATGATGAGATTCGGCGGATCCGCGGCCAGCGCGCGCGACGACGACGCGACATCGGAGGCGACGGTCACGCGATACCCGTCGAACTCGAGGTTCTGTCGCAGCCCGTCCGCGAAGCCGGGATTGTCCTCGATCAAAAGAATGTGCGTCACGCGTCGTCCGCCGATGGAAGGTCGAGCACAATGCGCGCGCCGCCACGCGCGCCATCCTCGGCGCGCACGCTACCGCCTGCGCTCACTACAATATCGCGCACGATCGAGAGTCCGATCCCCGCGCCGCCGGCGTCCGAGTCGCCGTTCGCACGAAAGTATCGCGCCCACACGCGCTCGCGAATCTCCTCGGGGATCCCCGGCCCTTCGTCATCCACTTCGATGCGCACCAGCGAGCCCTCGCGCGTGGCGGAAACGAGTACGGTTTGCGTCGCCGATCCGAACTTGAGCGCGTTGTCGAGCACGTTCGTGAGCACCTGCAGAAGTGAGGTGTCGGCGAGGCGCACGCGCAGCGCTCCCGGCACGGAGACGACGATCCGCGCGCGCGCATCGCTCAGCGCGCGCACGCGCGTGATCGCGGATTCGACGACGGGCGCGACGAGCGTCGCGGCCTTCGAACTCCCGCGCTCGGGACGCGTGAGCCCCACGACGTTGCTCACCGTCTCGACGAGCCGCCGCGTCTCGTCGACGATGCGCTGCGCGGCCGCGCGCTTGGCGTCGTCGCCGCGCACGCGATCGAGCGCGAGCGTTTCGGAGTAGAGCAGGATCTGCGCGAGCGGCGTGCGCAGCTCGTGCGAGATTGTCATGACGAGCTCCGCCTGCCGGCGCACGGCACGACGCTCGCGCATGAGCTGCACGACGGCGATCGACGCGAGCGCGAGGGTGCCGAGCAGCATGAGCGTGAGCGCGAGCGACGAGACGCCCTCGCGCTCGATGACGACGCCGGACAACGGGCTCGCAAAGGTGGGATAGGCGGTGAGCTGAATGCCTTCGACGTCGGCTCGCGCGAGCGCACGCGCGGGCGAGGCGGTGCTCGCGACGAGCGTGTCGTTCCCGATGGTCGCGGCGATCGAGATGATCGAGTCCGCCGAGCTGCGCGCGTGGGCGCTCGTGAGCACGCTCGCGAGGGCGCGCGCGCACGTCACGAGCCCATACACGGCGACGGGCGCGTTGAACGGCGCGCGTTTCACGCCGAAGATCACGACGCGGCCGCGCGCCGCGAGCGAGCGAAAGGTGCCCGACGCGCCTGCGATCGCCTGCAGCTCGATCGCGATCGTATCGCGCACCCATGCGATCGCGCCGGCACTCTGCGCGGGAGACGCGAGAAAGGAGCTATCGCGGAGATCGATGCGGAAGTACGCGGGCGCCGCGTCGCTTGCGCCATCGCAGCGCAACGAGCCGCTCGGCGCCTCGCGCGACGCCGCCGGCGGGAGCGCGTCGTACACGGAGGCCATCGTCCCGCCCACCTGTGTCCCGAGCTGCTCGACGACGATCGAGCGAAGCGCCGCCGCCGCCGCATCGACGCGCTCGCGCGCGAGGAGCGAGAGATAGTCCTCGCTCACCCGCTCCGTGGTGCGCCGCTGAAAGCGCAACTCGGCGATCACCGCCCACGCGAGCGCGGCGCCCAGCACCAGCGCGAGCGCGAGGGCGAGCCGTGAGAGCGCCGAGGGCGGGCGCGGGGTGAGAAGGGGGAGACGATCCATCGTGAGGATATAATGCACGCGAGGTCAGCGCGCGCGCTCGTGCACGTCAGGAAAAGCTCACTTTCTCCTTGCGCCACCTGTACAGCGCTCCAGCAGCACGCCGCGCTATGCTCGGCGCATGAATCTCTTCACCAGGAAGTCGCTCGCGCAGCTCGACCAGGAATCGGAGCGCAATCCCCTCCGCCGGTCGCTTGGGCGCGTCCAGCTGATCGCCCTCGGCGTCGGCTCGATCATCGGCACTGGCATCTTCGTGATGACGGGGACGGCCGCGTCGCAAAACGCCGGGCCGGCGCTCGTGCTCTCGATGATCCTCACCACGATCGGCTGTGCATTTGCTGGCCTGTGTTACGCCGAGTTTGCGGCAATGGTGCCGATCGCCGGCAGCGCGTACACGTATGCGTACGCGACGATCGGCGAATTTGTAGCATGGATCATCGGGTGGGATCTGATCCTCGAGTACGCGCTGAGCGTGAGCACCGTGGCCGTGGGGTGGAGCGGCTATTTCGTGAGCCTCGCGCGCGATGTGGGTATCAACATTCCGCTCGCGTTCACAATGCCCATCGGCAAGGTCGTGACCGATGCGAACGGCGCAACGGTGACGGGGATCTTCAACCTGCCGGCTGTGTGCATCGTTGTCGTCGTCTCGGCGCTCCTGATCAGCGGGATCCGGCAGTCGGCAAACACGAATGCCGTGCTGGTGATGATCAAGGCGATGGTGCTCGTGGTGTTCGTGGTGGCGGGCGCGGCCTACGTGCAGCGCGCGAATCTCACGCCGTTCATCCCGCAGAACACGGGGCAGTTCGGACACTTCGGATGGAGCGGCGTGCTGCGCGGCGCCGGCGTGATGTTCTTCGCCTACATCGGCTTCGACGCGGTCACGACCGCCGCGCAGGAGTCGAAGGATCCGCAGCGCGACATGCCAGTGGGCATCCTTGGCTCACTCGCGATCTGCACGGTGCTTTACATCGCGGTGGCGATCGTGCTCACGGGGATCGTGCATTACTCGAAGCTCAACGTCGCGGATCCGCTCGCGGTGGGGATCGACGCGACGGGGCTCAGGTGGCTGAGCCCCGTCATCAAGGTGAGCGCGATCTTCGGGCTCTTCAGCACGATGCTCGTGCAGCTGCTCGGCCAGACGCGCATCTTCTTCTCGATGGCGCGCGACGGTCTGTTGCCGCGCGTGTTCGGGCGCGTGCATCCGCGATACAAGACGCCGCACGTGAGCACGCTGGTGACGGGACTCGTGTGCGCGTTCGTCTCCGGGCTCACGCCGATCGAAGTGCTCGGCCAGCTCGTGAGCATCGGGACGCTGCTCGCGTTCGTGCTCGTGTGCATCGGCGTGGTGATTCTGCGGAAGACCGCGCCGCAGAATCGACGCCCGTTCCGCACGCCGTGGGTGCCGCTGGTGCCGATCCTCGGCGCGATCATCTGCCTGGCGCAGATGGTGGGGCTACCGTGGGCGACGTGGGAGCGACTCTTGATCTGGCTCGCGATCGGATTCGTGATCTACTTCATGTACGGGCACCGCAACGCGCACGCGACGAGGCTGGTGAGCGACGATCCGACGATGGAACTACGGCTGCCGGAGGCTGTCGCCGAGGTGCGATGAGCTGACGGCTTTCCGGTCGTCCAATTCGTCACTCACTGACCCCGCGCTCCACTGATCAGGCCAGTGGTAGAGCTACTGGCCGCCGGTGAGCTTGCAGCACTTACCGCCGCAATAGCCCCAGACATCTTCGTCGTCGTCCCGCCAGACGAAGCGCGCGCCGATCACCGGCTCGACGCCGTCGGATGAAACCGAGATGCCGAGTGGCTCTTGTTCGACCTTTCCATCAACGAGCCGAACGAGCGCGGCCACCCACTTCGACGGCGACTCCTCGTGCACGTAGATCCAGCTTGTGCCGCCGCGCAGCTTGAGCTTCGGGTAGACCACTTTTCCTGCGGGAAAGGTGTCCGGCAGCTCGACGATGGCCATCGGCAGCCACCCCTTACGGAAGTGCTCCTCGCTCTTGTACTCGATTCCCTTCACGAGCGTGACCTGCGCGACGATGCCGGAGGACTGAATGCTCTTACGTCCAGCGCCGTCGTCTCCCAATACCGAGAGCAACCGCTTGTCCGATGCGCCATGCCGCTCGCTTGGCTTGAGCGCGCCGAGCGTTGCCCGCGTGTCGCCGGAGAATGGAACGGCCGTTGGATTCTTCCGGTCTGCTGGAATTGGCTGAATCTTCTCGCCCTCTGCGGCTATTTCCGCCTCGCCGGCGTTCCATCGCGCAGCCGTTTGCTGGTCCACATGAATGCGGCCGTGCGTGTACAGCAGCTCGTTCGGATTGACGCCGCCGCTCGAACATGCCGAGAGCGTCGTGCCGAGTGCAACGACCAGGACGAGGCGCCGCGCGATCTCGCGCGCCTGCGTCGCGCTCGCAATCATCATCATTTGCTCCTTTAGTAAGAATTACGCGCGAGGTCGACCCAGCGCGTTACCGTGCTCCATTCGTTGCCCGCCCTTTCATTCGCGCGACGACGCCAGCCAGCGGCGCGTCCGCTCCAGCCCACAGCTCCGACACCGCCGTTCCCCAGCGCGCAGCCGTGCGCTGGTCGCCAGAATTTGCCGCGATGTCACTGCGCAGCGCCATCGCGCGCACGAGAAACGCTCCATCCTGCACATAGTCGAGCAGATACGGATTGAGCGTCGGCAGCGCTGTGAGCGTCGCGTCGAGTTGGCGCGCCGCGCCGGCCGTGTCGCCCACCTGCAGGAGCAGCCACGCCTCTTGATAGGTCAGATAGATCGAGAGTTCGCCGGGGCGGCCGAGCGCTCGCATCTTCGCTACTGTGGCTAGCAGCTTGTGCACCGAGGCCGTGTCGTGCTTGCTCGCCGCACGCTGGATGTCGAGGAGATAGTCGCCCCCTCCGCCGTGGCGCTGCAACGCAAGCGCGGGCGCTACCGGATACGCGAGGCCGAGCGGTTGATTCAGCACAGTCTCACGCATCATCGCTCGCGAGTCATCCGGCACGTAGCTGTCGATCGCATGGTCGACGCGCTGTTTGCCGGCGATCAAACTGTCCACGGGGGCTCCAAAGGACGCGTAGCCGAGTAGTGCGCGCGCGGCTTCTGCGACGGCCGGCTGTGGCTTTACGAGATGATTGTCAATCGAGATGAACCGAACCGTAGGTGCCTCTACTCGCAGTAGCTCGATCGTACGCTGAACGCGGCCGGTGAGCGCCGCCACCGCCTTGAGCGCACCCGCCTCGGCTGGAGTCGTCACAGGTGTGACGAGCATCGAATCCGCGAGCGCGCGTGCGTCAGCAAAGTGCCCCGAGACGAGCAGCAGCCGCGTATCCATCACGCCAAGACGACGTCGATCGACACTGTCGACGGCCAGCGAACGCGCGTGGCGAAGGGCAGCGAGCGCCGAGCTGTCCTGGGCGTCCGTACCGCCAATGCGACCCTGAAGCTCGAGCGCACGGGCAAGTGCTTCGAATGCCGTGGCGCTTTCGGGGAGTTCCAACGTCCAACCAGCGGCAAGCCGTTCGAGGAGCGCGCGATTGCGCGCTAGCGCGGCGGCCGCGGACTTGGACTCGGATACCTTACCGTTCGCGATGTCGGCATATGGATAGGGCACGAAGGCCAGCGTGTCGTTAGCGAGCGATGGATACGCTCCCCAGTACGAGCTATCCGAGTCGATCGCTCCGCTTCGCAGCTGGCTGCTCTGGGTGAACAACAACCCCGACAACCGCTCGAACCCCACCCCCGCGAACGCGAGATGCGCCGTCGGCACCAGCGTCAGCGCCTTCGTGTACGCGCGAATCGCGCTCTCGTACCCGCTGCGGAACTTGTACCCCGACGGGCTCGCCGCCGACTTCACGATCACCGTATCGCGCGCGCGGCACTCGCCGAGCCCGTACCACACCGTGAAGTCGAGCGAGTCGCGCGTCGCGCGCAGGTGCTCATAGCGCGAGCACGCATCCGCGTATCGGCCCTCGCTCATGTCGAGCAGCGCCGTCGCGAGCGTGCTGTCGCGCGCCGAGAGCCGCGACGATCTCGCGACCGCGCGCTGCGCGATCGCGTGCCACTGCGACGGGTCGACGTTGCCGCGCCACGCCTGCACCTGCGCGAGCCAGTAGTTCGCGTGCGGGTAGTCGGGGTCGAGATCGAGCGCGTTGCGGAAGAGCGCCTCCGCGCTGTCGAGCTTCCACGCGCCGAGCGCTTCGTGCGCGCGGAAGTACGTCGTGAGGGCGGGGATCGAGCGCGAGCCGCGCACGCCGTCGACGCTGGCGGGGAGCGTGGCGCGTCCCGAAGCCGCGACGGGGACGAGCAGCGTGTCCGCCAGCTCATCGAACCTCCGCTCGGCGTCGCCCAGGTCGGCGCGCAGCGTGACCGTGTACTGCTTCACCGGCTGCTCGGTGCGCACGTCGTAGATGAGCCCGCGCACGTCGATATTTCCGCGCGCGGCCCACACCTCGCCCCACGCCATTCGCCCCGCGCGCAGGGAGCGCGCGGTACGCAGCGCGTCCTTCAACGAGAGCGGCGCGTTGCTCACGCGCGCGCGGGCATCGTGCGCGCGCATGTCGTCGACGAGCGTGACGCCGTTCCATCGGCCGAACGCCTCGTAGAGCAGCTGCTGGCAGTTGTCGCCATCGAGCAGCTGCGGCGCCGCGTTTGCGCGGTGCACGAAGGGGAGCACGACGTAGAGGTCGGGATCGAGCGGCGCGGGGCGGAAGGCGAAGAAGAGCGCGGCCGCCGCCGCGAGAGCGATCATCGCGGCGATCCAGCGCCACTTCGCCGGAATCACGAGCTTCGCGTTTTCGCCTTCCGAGCTCTCGTCTTCGGCGCGCGCGAGCGCGGCGGAGAACTCCGCCACGTTCGCGAAGCGATTCGCGGGCACCGGCGAGAGCGCCTTGAGCACGGCGGCGTCGACCGCGGGCGGCACGTCGGGGCGCACCTTCTGCATCGATGCCGCCGGCTCGCCGAAGCGCTGCGCGAGGATCGCGACGGCGCTCCGGCCGCTGAACGGAACCTTCCCCGTGAGCATCTCATAGACGACGCAGGCGAGGCTGTACAGATCGCTGCGCCCGTCAACGGGATCCGCGGAGCCCTGCTCGGGGCTCATGTAGGACAGCGTGCCGACGGCGAAGCCCGCGTCGGTGACGCGGCGCCCGCCGGCGCGACTCACGGCGCGCGCGATGCCGAAGTCACCGACCAGCGCGTGCCCTTCCGAGAGGAGAATGTTCTCGGGCTTGATGTCGCGGTGGATGACGTCGTTCGCGTGCGCGTACGCGAGCGCATCCGCGATCTCGCGCGCGAGACGGATCGCCTCGTCGATGGGGAGCATCCCTTCGCGCTTGAGCCGCCCGCGCAGCGTCTCGCCGGAGATGTACGGCATCACGTAGAAGAGCGCGCCCTCGAACTCGCCCGAATCGTAGAGCGGGAGGATGTGCGGATGCTGCAGCCGCGCGAGCATCGCGATCTCGCCGCGGAATCGCTCGGTCGCCTGGCCGTCGGCGACTTCGGCGTGAATGAACTTGAGGGCGACCTGGCGCTCGTGCCGAACGTCGTGCGCGAGATAGACAGTCGCCATCCCGCCGCGGCCGATCTCGCGCTCGATTCGGTATCGTCCGGCGATGACCGCTCCGCGCTCGCGCGACGAGGAGAGCTGGTCTGCCGGCTCCTCGTTGTCGGACATGCGGGCCGGCCTTGCGAGAGACGGAAAACGTGAACCGCTATCATAGATGCAGCGAGCGAGCGCGGCAAGCGTTTTCGCCACATTTGCACCCACATTCCGTGCGACTGTGACGGAGTGCAGGGCTCGGCGTAAAATTACCTCCATGCGATTAGCCACCTTGCTCCCCTCGTTCGCGCTTGGCGCCCTCGCCTTCGCGGGCGCGCTCGTCATCACATCGGGTGCAGGGCCGGGGCTCGATCCGGACAGCATGTCGTACATGCAGGCCGCGACGACGCTCGCCCACGGCACGGGCCTGCGCGATGTGGAGCGCGACTGGTCGACCGTGGACAGCACGAAGGCGCTCGCGCACTGGCCGCCGGGCTATTCGATAGTGATCGCCGGGGCAGAGCGCGCGGGTTTCGGCGCGGTGCAGGGCGCGCGATTCATCGACGCCGCCGCGGCGTTCATCACGGTGGCGACGGTCGTGTGGCTCGTGGGTGGCATCGCCGGCTTCGGCGCGGGAATCATCGCGGGGTTGTTGGTGATGGTGACGCCGGCGGTGGTGCAGGTGCACGAGAACGTGTTGAGCGAGCCGCTGTTCATCGCGCTGCTCGTGGTCACGCTCGCGACAATGGTGCGTGTTCCGAAGCGTCCATGGCTCTCCGGCCTGCTCGCGGGGCTCGCGAGCATTGTGCGCTACGCCGGCGTCTCGCTCGTGGGAGGCGTGGTGCTCTGGCAGCTCGCGCGCGCAGGGACGGTTCGACAGCGCATCACGCGCGCGCTGGTCGCCGCGATTCCGGCGATCGTGATCCAGGGCGCGTGGGTGCTGCGCACGATGCACAGCGCGGGGCCGAGCGCGATACGCAGGATCAGCTTGTACGGCGAGATCACGTCGACGTTGCGCGAGGGGTGGCGCACGACCTCCGCGTGGCTCGTGCCCGGAATGGGCGAGGGCTGGGGGATATTCGTCGCCGGCGCGGTGGTGGTGCTGCTCGTCGTCGCCATTTGGGAATCACGCCCGCTGCGCGAGCGACAGCAGCCCGCGCTCGCGGTGACGCTGCTCGCTGCGTGCTACCTCGGGCTCGTGCTCGCGTCGCGGCTCATCGCCGATCCCGGCATTCCGCTCGACGACCGGATGATGGCGCCGCTGCTCGTGCTGCTCGAGATCGCGATGGTGTTGATCGTCGCTCCTGCGTGGCGCGCATGGCCGGTTGCTGCGAGAGCATTGGTGGCGGTGCTCGTGGCGCTTTGGTGGGGCGCGGCGCTGCGCGTGAGTGCCCGGAGCGCGAGCTACGCGGTGCGTGTGGGGAACGACTTCGCCGAGGACTGCTGGCGCGACTCGCCGCTCGTGGCGTGGGTGCGTGCGAACGGCGGCGGGCATCCGCTCTTCACGAATGCGCCCGAGCCGCTGTACTTCCACACGGGACGTCTCGCGCACGAGCTCCCCGACGAGCGCGACGCGAAGTCGCTCGCCGCCTTCGCGGACACGCTGTCCAGTCGCGGCGGGCTCGTCATCGCCTTCGACGAGACGTGCGGGGCGCTCAACAAGCGTGACTCGCTGATCGCGGACGTGCCGCTGCGAGTGATCGCGACGATGCCGACGGGGCGGGTGCTCGTGCGCTAGGTCTGGGCCCGCGACACCTTCCGGCGCTGGCCGTCGTATGAGAGCTTACAAACAGCTGGCGCGCCCTCTCGAGCACAGGTACGACTCACATGTACGTTCCCGTCGAAGCCATCGTCGTGCCCATCGTGTTCGGCATTCCTGCGGCGGTGGTGATCACGAAAATGTGGTTCAGCCACAAAGAAAAAATGGCGGGACTGACCGCGCCGAAGGGAACGTCGATACTCGACGCGCGTCTCGAGCGCGTGGAGCAGGCGGTGGAGTCGATCGCAATCGAGATGGAGCGGGTGAGTGAAGGGTAGCGCTTCGTCACGAAGCTCCTCATCGATCGCGCGCCGCCGGCCCCCGATCAGCTGCCGCCGGGAGAGCGGCGCGGTTAGCGCTCACTCCGGCGCGATCGAGACCCCGATGCGCAAATGTCCAGTGTCGTCGGGGGCGGTGAAGAAGTGCGCGTACCGGTCCTTCAGGTGGATGCGCACCGCGTGCATCGCCGCGATGCTCCCGTAGATGAGGGAGATCTGCGTTTTCGAGAGCGACGACGTTCTCGACATGAAGCTCACGTCGCTCACGGTTCCGTTGCGACCGAGAGTGATGTAGAAGAGCACCGTGCCGAGCCCGCCGGCGAGGAGTCCGCGCTCGAAGGGGCCGGCGACGCTCCCCTTCGCGTGCGGTACGTCGAGCAGCGTTTCGTCGAGCAGCGTCTGCACCGTGAGCCCCGCGCTCGAGAAGATGAACTGCTTGTGCGGGTCGAGCTGCGAGTCGATCCCCGAATAAATCGTGGGGCGCCAGTGATTGAAGCCGAACGAGGGATGCCCGCCCACCGCATAGGAGGCGATGATGTGTCCGCTCTCGTGGGCGAGAATGCTCGAGAGGAATCCGGTCACGAAGCGCAGCTTGTAGTGCGGCTGCGGCACGGGCGCGGGTAATTGCGGCGCAGAGTCCGCCGGCGCGGCCTGCGCGGAAAGTGATCGCGTGGCGAGCGCGGCGGCTGGCACCAACGCAGCGGCCGCTAGAATCGAACGAAATCGCATCGGCGAGAGATAATCACGCGCGCGAGCTCACGTAACCCGACGGTGGTTGCGCGCACAGGGATTGCGCCCTTTCTTATTGGTGTGCCCCTCACGAGGGATCGAATGACGCGAGCGATCGTTCTACAGGCACTGGAAGAACGGCGGATTCTTCGCATCATCTACGCGTCCGGCGGATCGCGCATGATCCAGCCGCACGCGATTCTCCGAAAGCCGGATGGCACGGAGCTCCTCGAGGCCTTTCAGGTGCAAGGCTTCACCGAAGGCGGCGTCGAGCACGGGTGGAAGAACTTCGAGCTCGCGCGACTTCAGCGAGTGGAGCTGGGCGACGAACGATTCGAGCCGAGGCGCGACTTCAAGCGAGTGAGCAGCGTCCTCGGCGTCGTCGTTGCGGGTGTGCGAAGCGCGGACCAGCGCGACGGCTAGTGGAGTAGCGACACCACTGGCGCCTTCACGTACCTCGAGAGATTCACAGAACCGTTCACCGTCTCGAGATGCACTCGGCGCTTCCCTTCGTCGAGCTTGATCGACATGTGGTGCTTGTCCTTCGGATCAGGCACGGCGTTCGGATAGTTCGCGGTGATCGTCCCGTTGGTGTTCTCCAGGTTGATCGACCCGCCGATTCCCTCGGGGATGAGCGAGGTGATCGAGCCGTTCACCGTCTCGAGGTGCACGTTTCCGGAATCCGGAAGCGACGCCATGCTCGCGATGATCGAGCCATTCACGGACTCGGCGTTCACCGTGCCGTTCGTGGTCGACACGATCACGTCGCCGTTCACGGTCGAGGCCTTCACGTTGCCCGCGATGTCCTGCGCGGCAATTTTCCCGTTCACCGTCTCGACGTCCACGCGCACGCCGGCGGGCACGTGCAGCGTGTACCGCACCGTGATCGGATGGCGCTTGCTGAACATCGCAAAGGGCGAGAAGTGCGTGTCGTGCTTTTTCTCATCGCTCTGACAACCGGCGCTGGTGCGCGAGCCGAGCAGTGTGCAGATGTAGACGTCGGTGCCGTTCGTCTCCTGCTTGACCTGTAAGGCACTTGGCGACGCGTTCACGATCACCGCATCGACGCTGACCTTGCCGTCCGTGGACGGCACGATCGCGATCGCGCCGTCGATGTTGCGCACATTCACCGTGGAGCCGGGGGCGACGTCTCCAGTCCAGCTGAAGTTGCGGGCGGGATACGTGTGATGGTCGCCGCAGGACGCGACGACCACCGCAATGGCGAGAACGCAGAAGATCTGGCGCATGATTAGCTCCGGGACGGGCAAGTCAGGATGACCTTTCCCGTCCCTACGCGGAACTGCTCAGCCAAGTTTCTTGAGCCTGACTGATCCGTTTGTGGTATGGAGCTCGACCCGGCGCCCACCCTTGCCGATCGTGCCATGGATGTGCTTGCCGATCAGCCCCTTGCTGATCGTAAGCGGAAAGTCCGACTCGATCCCGCCATTCGTCGTCGCGGCGTCCACGTCTGCGTTGAGATCGCCCGACGCCTCGAGCTCAACGGACCCGTTCGTCGTGCTGAGCTCGAGCGGCTCGGCCGAGTCGAGGAGATGCTCGATCGTCGCGCGCACGTTTCCATTCACGGTGCGAATGTTCACCGGTCCGCCCTGCGTCGCGATCTCGACGCGCCCGTTCACCGTCTCGGCGTCGACCGACGCGGTTGCGCCGCGGACATCGACCGAGCCGTTCACCGTGTTGAGATCGACCTTCACGCCCTTCGCGACGTGGACGGTGAAGCGAACGGAGACATCGTTGTGCCGGTCGCCGTGGTAGCTGCGGCTTCCGTGATCGCTGCAATTCTTCTCATCTGACCAGAGCGCGCAAACGGTCACGCCATTGCTGCTCGGCTCGACGAGGATGCGAACATCCGCCGGATCGCCGCGCCTCCACGACTTGACCGCGGAAACGGTCGTGGTTCCGTTGTCCGACGCGTCGACGTCGATGCTGCCGTTTACATTCTGCAAGCGGATCGTGCCACCCGCCCCAATCTGCTGCTTCGAGGTGAAGGTGCTGTCGTAGTGGTACGGCCCGTTATCATAGTCGTCGTTCTGGGCGTTCGCGGGGGTAGTGACCGCGACGATCGCAGCGGCGACGAAGACGGCAGGAAGGAATCGACGCATGTTATTTGTCTCCGTGTGAGCGGCAGCCTCTGATGTGCACATCGCCGCTGAAAGTCTTGAGAATGAAGTGGGCTCCGCCGCCATTGCCCATTGTGAACGTCCCGCGCTTGCCCATTCGCTCGCCTTTGCCGCCCGGCTGCATCGTCAGCGAGCATCCGGCGTCCAGGTCGCCGCTGTAGGTCTCGATCTCGAGCGTCGCGTTGGCGCCACCGCCGGTGAGATCGAGATTGACGTCGCCGGAGTGCGAGTGGAACTCGTAGCGCCCCTTCGCGTCGACGGGCCCGCTGAACCGCAGCTCGCCCGATACCGTCTCCGCTCGTACGTACGCCGAGGTGACGGCGTCGAGCACGATGTCCCCGCTCACGCTCTGAGCGCTGACCTCGCCGGTGACCTGTCTCGCCTTCACTTCGCCGCTCACCGTGTTCGCGCGCAGCCCGCCCAATACATTGGACGCCGTCAGATCGCCGGACACCGTCTCCAGTACGGCGTGGCTCGCGATGTTCATCGCATCGACATCGCCACTCACCGAGTGCGCCTCGACGTCGGCAACGTCGCGCAGCCTGACGTCGCCCGAGACCGTGCGAGCCAGCAGCCGCGCGTTCTTCGGCATTGTGATCTCGAAGCCGAGTACGCGGCCGTGGTCGTCACTGTCCTCGTCGTCCTCGTGGTTGCGCGGGCTCTCGGCGAGCGAGAGGCGCGATTGCGAGGATTCAAAGCGGACAGTGCCCCTCGACCGCACGTGAACCTTCACCTCATCGCGATCCCAGGTGAGGATCTTGATGTCGCCCGTAAAGGTCTGAAGGTCGACGGTACCCGTGCGTCCCAGCGCGACGGTGGTGTCGAGCTTGAACTCGACGTCACTGTCGTCGCGATCGCGGTCGCGATCCTCGCCTCGCGTCTTGCGAGTGTCATGCTGCGCCTGCGCCGGGATGGCGACGAGGAGTGCTGCGAGTGCGGCAAGACGCCAGATGGCGCGCGTTTTCATTTCTTTCAACTCCGAGTAGGGAGAAAGGCGACCGTCCGGAGCAGCTCCACTTTGCTGCCGAGGACGTTGTCGAGTTGGTTGGTGAGCAATGGACTCTTGGGATCCTTCGCGAGCGCGGCGCGGCTTTCCGCGATCGCCTTGTCGATGATCTGCAAGTTCCTTTCGATGATCTGCACTGTCTTCGGATCGAGCGACTCGCGCCGGGTGCGCACCAGGCTGTCGAGGAGCGTGATCTCGTGATCGTAGACGCGGGTGGCGCTCATTTCCTTCTTGCGCAGCGAGACGTTCGCGGCCGTTACGGCGGTCGGAGCGACCGTCGCCGGCGGAGTTGGCGCCGGCAATGGCGTGCGCAGTGTGTCCTGGCCGCGTAGTGGCGTGTTCGTCGCGACGCTCGCCACCGGCGACGTCGTCACACCCGGGCGGACCGCGAGCAGGTAGGTCGCCCCGGCGCCGACCGCGATCAGCGCGGCGGCTGCGATCGCGTACTGCCACCGATGCTGCGGTGCGCGCTGCACTTTGGCGGGCGAGCGGTCGAGGAGGGTGATGGGCGTCGAGATGCGTGCCTCGATGCCGGACCACAGATCGCGCGAGGGGGTGAGCAACGGCAGCTGCGCCGCCTCGCCCGCGATCGCGCGCAGCTCCACCAGCGCCTGGGCGCACGTCTCGCACTCGCCAAGGTGCTGCTCTGCCCGCGCCCGCTCGTCCGGCGTGAGGTCGCCTTCGATGTACGCGGCGAGCCGCTCACACATCAAATCGCAATCATGTTTGTCGTAAGTCATCGCTTCAACGCCTCCCGTAAGAGCAGCCGCGCGCGATGCAGCTGCGCCTTGCATCCACCTGCCGTAACACCGAGCATCGATCCGATCTCCTCGTGCGTGAACCCTTCCACATCGTGCAGCACGAACACCTTCCGTGCGCCTCGTGGCAACCGCGCGATCGCGCGCTCGAGGTCCATCTTTTCCGCGTGCATCGGCTGCGTCGTCGCTCCCGCGGGTGGTGCGCTTTCGTCATCGTCGTCCGACGAGACCGTGCGGGCGCGTTCCCGTCCGTCCACCCGTCGCTCGTTGAGCACGACGTTCACCGTGAGCCGGTGCAGCCAGGTCGAGAAAGCACTCTCGCCTCGGAAGGTCGGCAGCTTCTCCCACGCCCGCACGAAGACATCCTGGGTCAGCTCTTCGGCGCGCGTCCGGTCTCCCGTCATTCGCACACAGAGCGAATAGACGTGATTCAGATGCGTGCGGTAGACATGCTCGAACGCATGCCTGTCTCCGCTCGCAGCGCGGGCAACGGCGGTGCCGCTTTCATCGATGGTGTGAATCGGAACCACCTCGGTCACCGTCGCCGTCATCCAGATCGACCCTCTGGTCTCGTTGGGAGATCAGATGACGCGAGCGGCGGAAGGGTTTGAACGTAAGTGCTAGGAGCCTCGGCGGGCGTCCAATCGGCTGATCAGCGCCGGGAGCTCACGAATGTGCTCTAGGAGATGGGTCGGGGACGCCTGTTCAAGCACCCTACGAGGGAAGGGGCCCCAAAGTGCCGCCACGCTCGTAACTCCGGCGGCGTTCCCAGCCGCAATGTCGTGCGGGGAGTCGCCAAGGAAGAGGGCATTGTCGGGCGTGGAGCCCAGGGACGCGAGCGCGTGGAGCACGGGCTCGGGGTCGGGCTTGTGGCGCTCGGTGGAGTCCACGCCGACCACGACATCGATGTGGTCGGTGAGATGGAGCCACGTGAGCGCACGGTGCGCGAGGTCGTTCGATTTGCTGGTGACGAGCGCCATGGGATGGCCCTGCGCCTTGAGCAACGCGAGCGTGTCGCCGACGCCCTCGAACTCGCGCAGCATCTCGTCGTGATGCGTGCGCTGGAATTCGCGATAGGTGAGGATCATCTGCTGCGCGAGCTCCTCGGTGGGGACGAAGCCGCGCATCTGCGTGATGAGCGGGGTGCCGATGCCGGCAATCCACTGTTGATCAGTGGGCATCGCGTCCGGCAGATGCGCCTCGAACGTGTGGTGGAATGACGCCAGGAGCAGAGCGATCGAATCTGCGAGCGTGCCGTCGAGATCGAAAAGGAGCGCGCGTGGTGAACGAGAAGGCATGCGCGAAAAATAGTCTTACATCACCACCTTCGCGTTCTTGACGCTCACTGCCGGCACGTCGAGCTCCTTCATCAGCCGGTTGAACGCGCTCACGTCCGTGCTCTCGAGCAGCTGCAGCTTCTGCAGTTGCGCGTCCACCTTTCCGGCGAGGTCCTTCAACGATTCCATCTGCGACTGCGTCGGCGCGTTGTCGCCGGTGAGCATCTGGTAGTTGAGCGTGAGCAGCATGTTGTACGGCTTCACGGGATAGTGCAGCGTGATCTCGTCGGCGTGCGAGTGTACCTCCACGAGCTCCTCGCGAATCGCCTCGAGCTTCGCGCGCAGCGGCTTTCCCGCGGCCGTCACTCGCGCCTCGTACGGCTGCTTCGCGACCTGCTCCAGGCGCGCGTCGAGCTCGCCCTCCATCGTCGCGATGCGCTTCGCGGTAGTCACCGTCGAATCCAGCTTGTCGCGCAGCTGGAACCAGGCCGCGGCCTGTGCCTGCAAATCCGCGGGCGAGACCGTGCTGCGCGGATCGTTCACGACGACGAACGGCTGCGTGTACGACTTTCCATCGACGGTGAGCCGCACCGAGTAGGCGCCGGGCTTCACCATCGGCCCGCTGAGCGTTCCGAAGTCGATGAGGATGTTTTCCATGTGCGCCACATCCTCGTAGCGGAGATTCCACACGAAGCGATTCATGCCCGCACGCGCGCTCACGACCGAATCGCTCGGCGTGTACGACGCGCTGTCCGCGCTCTCGATCTTCTTCTTCCGTCCCTTCGCCGCGGTCGTGTCGCGCTGCGCCTTCGCGATCGAGTCCTTGGCGGCGCTCGCCGACGTGTCTGCCTTCGCACTGTCCGCCGATGCTGCACCCTTCGACGAGAACGTGCGGATCACCGCGCCGGCCTGATCGAGGAAAGCGAGTGTCACCGTTCCCTTCGGCTTGGTCTGGAGCAGGAAGTCGACGGTCACACCCGACGGCGGATTCTGTCCCACGCCAACGGCTCGGCGCTCGCGTCCGCCGTCCCAGCGAATCGCGGTGTCTGGCGCGAACAGATGCGCAGGCTCACGCCGCATCGCATCGGTGAGCTGGCGGAGCGGCGACACGTTGTCGAGTACCCAGAAAGAGCGCCCGTGCGTCGCGACCGCGAGATCGCTCCCGTGCACGATGAGATCGCGCGCCGAGCTTCGCGGGAGATTGAGCTGAAGCGATTGCCAGCGCGCGCCGTCGTCGAAGGAGACGTAGACGCCGGTCTCCGTTCCCGCGTACAACAACCCGCGCTTCACGGGATCCTCTCGCACGACTCGCGTATACGCCATCTCCGGAATTCCGGCGTCGATGCGCGTCCAGCTCTTTCCGTAATCGGTGGTGCGGTAGAGATACGGATGGAAGTCGTCCTGCTGATACCGATTGGCAGCGAGATACGCCGTGCCCGCATCGAAGTGGCTCGGCTCGATGATGCTCACGCGCGTGAATTTGCCCGCGAAGCGAGGCGTGACGTTTTGCCAGGTCGCGCCGTTGTCCTGCGATATGTGCACGAGCCCGTCGTCCGATCCCGCCCAGAGCACACCGGGCTTCACCTTCGACTCGGCGAACGCGAAGATCGTGGCGTAGATCTCGGTGCCCGTCTCGTCGCGCGTGATGGGACCGCCCACATGGCCAAGCGTCGCCGGGTCGTGGAGTGTGAGGTCGGGAGAGATCGCGTGCCACGATGCGCCTTCGTCGGTGGACTTGAACGCGCGCTGCGCCGCGGCGTAGAGCATGTTGCGCTCGCGCGCGGAGGCGAACATCGGGAACGTCCATTGAAAGCGCAGCGGGACATCCTTCGCCGCGTAGCCATCGTAGTTCGGGAGACCGATGCTGATGTCGCGGGTCTCATTGGTCTTCGAGTTGAAGCGTTGCATCAACCCCCAGTACGACGTGCCGTACGAGACGTCGGCGTTGGCCGAGTTGACGGCGATGTAGCCGGACTCGCCGAACGGGAGCGCGTCCCAGCTCTGCCGGCTGATGGTGCCGTCGTCGGAGCGACTTTGAATGCGCACGCTCGTGTTGTCCTGCTGCGCGCCGTACAGTCGATACGGGAACTCGTCATCGGCGAGCACGTGATAGAACTGCGCGGTGGGCTGGTTGTCCTGCGAGGACCAGTGCTCGCCGCCGTCGAGCGAGATCGTCGCGCCGCCATCGTTCCCTTCGATCATGCGATTCGAATCGTGGGGATCGATCCACAGCAGATGATCGTCGCCGTGCGGCACGCGCATCTGGTGGAAGGTCTGGCCGCCGTCGATCGAGCGGTACGTGCCGAGATTGAGGTTGTAGACGACGTTCGGATTCGAGGGATCCGCGGTGAGCAACCCGTAGTACCAGGGGCGCACCATGAATTCCTGATCGCCGTTCACGCGCTTCCAGCTCTCGCCCGAGTTCTCCGAGCGGTAGATCCCGCCGAGCGAATCGTCAGGCGACGTCTCGACGTAGGCGTAGACGCGATTCGGCATCGCGGCGCTCACCGATACGCCGATGCGCCCGATCGCGACATCGGGCATTCCCGGATTGTCGGTGAGCTCCGTCCACGTCTCGCCCGCATCGCTGCTCTTCCATAGCCCGCTCTTGCCGCCGCCGCCGCTGAAGCCCCATGGAAAGCGCTGAAATTTCCACATCGACGCGTAGAGAATGCGCGCATTCGTGGGATCCATCGCCAGGTCGATGGCGCCGGTGCTGTCGTCGACGAACAGCACGCGCTTCCACGTCGCACCGCCATCTCGCGAGTGGTAGACGCCACGCTCGGCGTTCGGACCAAACGCGTGTCCGAAGGCGGCGACGAAGACGTTGTCCGGATCTTTCGGATCGACGCGCACGGTCGCGATCTGCTGCGTTTGCTCGAGACCGATGTGCTTCCAGTGCTTCCCGCCATCGGTCGATCGGTACATGCCGTCGCCGTACGTAAGATCTTCGCGGAAGTCGGTCTCGCCTGTTCCCACGTAAATGACGTTGTGATCCGAGGGCGCGACGGCGATTGCGCCAACCGATGCTATCGGTGAGTTGTCATCCGTGATGTTGTTCCAGGTGACGCCGGCGTCGACGGTCTTCCAGACGCCGCCGTCGACGGCACCCATGTAGAAGGTGCGCGGCTCGACGGGATCGCCCGTGACGGCGACGGCGCGTCCGCCGCGAAAGGGGCCGACGAGGCGCCACTGCAATCCGCGCAGCACGGGGTCCGACACGGCGCGCGATGTGGAGTCATGCGTTTGCCCCGCGCCTGCTCTCGATGTCTGCTTTGCGCCCGAACCCTTCGCCTTTGCCTGCGCGTGTGCGGGGAGAGCAATGGCGATCGAGAGCGCGAGGGCAGGGACGAGTCGCATGACTGAGCTCCAAATGAGCGTGCGCGCGGCGGCGCGTATCGCGAGGAGGGGACGAGATGTGAAGCGGAGAAGCTACCTTGTGGACCTTCGGCGCGCAGCAACAGTGCGCGCCGAGGGGCGGCGGCTCAGTCGTGCGCGCGCATCCCGCGCAGCGTCGTCCAGAGCTGATTCGACCGGTCGATGTCGGGGAACAGTTGATCCGGGTCGATCTCCACGCGCAACACATTCGGTGCGCGCGCGACGCGCAGGACGTAGCTGCGCGCGCCGGTCATCCACACGCTTACCGGAATTCGCACGCGCTGCACCTTCCCGTCCGCGCGTGTGATCCCGAGCTCGACGGGCATCGGTGCGAGCCCGCGATCCTCGATGGTGATGGCGACGTCGTTGCCGTCGTTCGTCACGCTCGCGATCGCCTGGTCGAGCGGCCACGGCTCGAAGAACCACGTGCTCCAGAACCAGCCGAAGTCCTGCTTCGACACGTTCTCGATCGTATTGAAAAAATCGTAGGGATACGGGTGGCGGTTGAGCCAGCGGCGCCCGTACTCGCGGTACGCGCGACGGAAGTTCGGTTCGCCGAGCATTCCCCGGAGCGCAGCGAGCACCTGTGCGGTCTTGTCGTAGTACATCACATTGTAGAGATCCGACGGGAAGAGATCGCCCGGCGTCATCAGGATCTGATCCTGCCCCGCCGCAGCGTGCTTAGTGTAGAGCGCGCGCTGCCCCGGCTCCTGATCCGCGATGCGCCCGCCCTTTCGCGGCTCTCCATACAGTGCGCGCATCCCCTGCGCCGCGTCGAACTGCGTGAATCCCTCGTCCATCCATGGAAAGCGCGTTTCGCTCGAGCCCACCTGCATCGGGAACCACATGTGCCCCGTCTCGTGCATCAAGTCGCCGGCGAGCGAGAGCGTGTCGGCCCAGGGCTGCATGAAGGTGAGGCGCGGATACTCCATGCCGCCGCTCGTGAGCACGCCCTCCATCGACGTCATCGTCGGCCACGGATACGCCCAGAGATAATCCGAGAGCGCCTGCACGGCATCGCGCGTGTAGCGCGCACCGCCCGCGGCCCACGCCGAGGCGCGGGCATCGAGCCGATAAAACGAGTAGATGTCGACCGTGTCGCGCGCGCGCCTCTCGCCGGCGATGAGTGCGCGCGTCGCATCCCACGCGTAGCGATCGCTCGTGCCCCACGCGAAGTCGCGCACGTTGGGCGCCGTGAAGTGCCACGTCACGCTCGGCGCTCGCGACGCGAATGCCGCCGCACCATCGCCCGGCCTGCTGATCGCGACGACGGCGCCCGTCGCGCGTGCGCGCGCGAGCTTTGCGCGCGCACCACCGCTCAGAATCTCGCCGCCATTCTGCAGGGAGCCGGTGGCGCCGACCACCCAGCCGCGCGGCGCCGTCACCCGCACGTCGTAATCCGCCGGATCCATGTAGAACTCGGCCTCGAGCAGATACGGATCCGCCATCCATCCGTTCACATCATCGTAGACGGCGACCTGCGGATACCAGTAGCCGAAGAGGTAGAGATGATCGTCGCGCCCCTCGCGGCCGTCGGAGGGGGTGAGCGACGGGATGTACGACCAGCTGAAGTCGAGCGTTGCGCTGGCGCGTGGCAGGAGTGGCGACGGAAGCGCGATCCACATCACCGTGCCATCCACCGTGTATCCCCCGCGGCGCCGAGCCTTCGCCGGCGCATCATCGTCCGAGGATAGTTCGACGAGCGTGGAACCATTCGCGACAACGCGCGAGAGCTTCAGCCCGTCCGTGAGCGGCACGACGTCGCGGCGCGGGCTCTCCGCGCGGAAGACGTTTTGCCGCAGATAGACGGCGAGGCGCGCGAGCGTGTCGGGCGAATTGTTGATGTAGGTGACGCGCTCGCTCCCCGTGAGGGTGTTGGTCGCCGGATCGATCGACGCGTCGATCGAGTATCGCGCGTGCTGTACCCAGTTGCGCGGTCCCGGCTCGCCGGTGCGCGTGCGCGTGCCGTTCGCGATCGCGCGCGCGAACGCGGGCGGAATATTCACGGCGCCGGGGATCGGGCGCCTGCGCGCGATGGAGTCGGGGCGCGGGACAGCGGGCTCGCGCCGCTGCGCGTGTGCCGCGGGCGCCGCGAAGGGCGCGAGCAGCGCGCCGCACAACACCATGGCTCGCGCGCTGCGCAGCGCGAGGCGAGTCGATCGCTTGTCGAGGGCTCCGAGCACGAACACTCCGGTTGGTGATTGCCGTAATGTTGACTAGTGCCCACCCGCCGACAATGCTAGCGTGGCAGCCGCGGCTCCTCGGATCGGTCGGCCATCAGCTTCGCCGTAAAGCGCTGCGCCTCCGTGATGCGCTCGACCTCGATCGCGATCGAGTCGATCGACTGTTGAAGCTGCTCGAGTCGCGCGTCGCCGAGCGACGCCGATCTGAGCTCTCGTCGCTTGGTCGCTGCGATCGCCCACCTCGCACCGACATATACGCCGACGAGCGTCGCAATCGAGAGGACGATGACGGCCATGACGACGGCAAAGCTGATCGCATCGGGATCTACCACGGCGACTCCTCGAATATGGGCCGAGCGCTGCCCCCAAGTGCCCTACGAACTCTGGCGAGGTGGGTTTCGAAGCGCCAGTCGAGTCGCGCCGTCTGACTATCGCGGCACGTCGAAGGTGAGCGCGGCCGAGTAGGCGAGCCAGGGATCGCCGTAGTCTGCGAGCGTGCGGGCGTAGAGGGCGCAATCGTTGGGGAGCGGGCCTTCGAACACGGTCTTTCCATTGAGCACGACCTTTATTTTCTCGGGCGCCGTGAAGAGATCGGGGCGCAGCAACAGGCGCAGCCGGCGCACATGCTGCGCGTCGAGGCGGATGGTGTTGTCGTCGATCGCTCCGCGCACCTCCGCGTGCACGAGCGCGCCGAGGCGCGCGCGCACGGCGTCGGGGATGCTCGAGTCGTCCGCGAGCGCGTTGCCGGCCGCGGGCGCGTCCTTCTCGAGGAGCTCGATCCAGTAGTTGCGCGCGTGCGCGGTCGTCGCCGCCGCGAAGACGAGCTTTTTCGGAATCGTACGCGACTCGTGACGCTGAAAGAAATCGACGGTCGCGCCGTCGTCGCCGCTACCAGGAACGAGCTCGTGCTCTCGCTCCGGAAATATTTTCATCGCGACATTTGCGTCCTGCGCACGCAACGAGTCGACTGTCTTCGTCGTCGCCGCGACCGCTATCACCTGATCGCGCTTGCCGTGCAGAAAGAGCATCGGCACGTGCGTGACGTTCGAGACGAAGGGGCGATCGCCACCCGGCTCGGTGAAGCCGAAGAGTCCCGCGCCCATCGCCACTACTGCGGCGCTCCACCGCTGCGGCCAGAGCGACGCGTAGTCGAAGGTGCCAGTGCCGCCATTGCTCAGCCCCGAGAGGTACACTCGATCGGTGTCCACATTGTACTTGCGCATCACCTCCTTGAGCAGCGAGTCGACCATCGTCTCGGTGTTCGCGCGCCACCACCCGCCCCAGCTATTCGGGTAGACGACGAGATAGCCCGTACGCTCGAAGGCTGGGCTCCCGAGCTGCACGCCCTCGATCGCGGGGCCCGAGTTGCCCGCGAGATAGATAATGAGTGGGAAGGGCTCGTCGCCGAGATAGTCATCGGGGACGTAGACGCCGTAGGGCCACCCGCGAAACGGCTCGCTCGCCATGCCGCGGAGGGTCGTGCCCGCGGGGGATCCCGCTCGCGTCGAGCGCCGCGCGCGCGCAAGCTGCTCGCGCGCGGAGTCCGGAATCGCGCACGCAACTGCGCTCGCGCGTTGCGTCGCCGAATCGGCGTGAAGCGCTCGCGCCGCCGCGGCGCGTACGAAGTAATCGGAGTCGGCGGCCGCGCGCTCGAGCTGCGCACGCGCGTCCGCCGCGCCGCCGCGCGCGAGTGCGCGCACAGCGAGCGTGCGGACTCGCGGGTTGTCGCTTGCGAGCAGGCGCGTCATCGCGGGCGGCGCCGGCGCTGCGGCCCCCGCGCGATACGCGAGCGCGAGCAGCATCCGCGCCGATGCCGTGTCCGCGCCAGTATAGATCGAGTCGAGTCCGGGCGTCGCGAGCGCCGCCGCCGCGACGTCCCTGTCGCCAAGCGCTGCGGCCGCGAGCGCGCCCTGCCGAAGCTCACCGCTGCGCATCCACTCGGCAGGCGCCTCACCGCGCTTGCGCTCGGCGAGGTCGAACACAACCGTTTCGTGCACATCGTACGCGTTGACGTCCGGGTACGTGCCCTCGAGCACGACGCGCCTCACCACGTGGCTCGCAGGGCAATACCAGAACTTGAGCACGAAGCCACTCGAGTCAGGCACCTGCCGCGGAATCAACGCCGCGGCGCTCGCCGTCCCCTCGGCGCGCAGACAGCTCTCACCGCCAAGCGTGTCGGTGCCCGCCACGCGCATCTCGAAGGCGAAGGGATCGGTGGATTGCCAGCGATCGCCGACGCGCACGGGAGTGGATGGGAGCGGCGGCAGCTCGAACGCGTTCCAGAGAATCTTGCTGCGCATTTCGCGACGCGCGGCCCACGGCTGCGTCGCGTCGCCACCTGCCGTGAGCACATTGGCCTGGGCAAAGCGCGCGCGGCCGCGCAGGCGCGACTGGAGTCGAGCGCGATCGGACTCCGATTGTGCGCTCGAGCTGTCGAGGGACGTGGCGATGCTGTCGTCACGCGCGCGATTGCGCTGAACGCCCACCAGCAGGCGATTGTCCGCGGCGTGCAGCACGAGCAGATGCGACGTCCACTCGTATCGCCCCGCGCTCATGAACGGCGCGCCGGGCGGCTTGTCACGCGCGTTCCGTGGACCCTGCGCCGCGCTGCCGTCGATCTCCTGGCGAAACAGCTCGCGATAGACGAGATGATCGCCCGCGCGCAGATCGTAGCTCCACGCGATGGCGGTGTCCGCGGGCGGTGCCGCGCACGGCGCAGTGCAGAGGAGCGCTAGAACCACCACCCCGAGCATTGGCTCACTCCCTCGCTGTCACGGCGTTTACGCGCGCACACGCTGGATGATGGGAGCTTGCGACTCGTGCCACGGCGTATCAATGCGCGCCGTGTGCGCATTGTGTAAGAACCGCTCAGGCGGCGCCGGCCTCGCGCAGCGGTGCCGTGGCCGCGATGGGCGCGGGCGACGGACGTCGATTCGCGAGCCACACGCCCGCGAGGAGCACGGCAAAGGCGATCGCGTGCAGCGTTGTGAACGCCTCGTGCAGCACGACCCCCCAGAGCACCGCGACGATCGGCATCGTGTAGGTCACCGATGTCGCGAAGATGATCGTGGCATCTTTCAATAGTTGATTGAACAACAGCACGCTCAATGCGGTGCCGAAGGCGCCCAGAATCGCGATGTAGCCGAGGGCGGCGGGAGCCGCCGGATTGCTGCGCAAATTCTCGATGAAGTTGGTGCCCGTAAGCAGAAAGATCAGCGCGGGCCACCCCACTGTGCTGAGTGCAATCGACGTCACCAACACCATGTTGCGCCCGCCGAAGCAATTCTTGACGAGGTTCACGTTCACGCCGTACAAGATCGTGGCGAGCAGCACGAGCCCTGCGTACGCGAGATTCGTGGTGCGACCGGCCTCCGGGCTGCCAGCCATCGCAAGCGCGACAGCGCCGATGAGACCGACCACGATGCCGGCGACGTTCGCGCGCGGAAAGCGCTGGCGAAAGAAGAGCCAGGCGACGAGCAGCGAGAAGATCGGTGTCATCGAGTTGAGCACTCCCACCACCGCGGTGGGCAGCACGGTCTCCGACTTCGCGTAGAGAAACGCGGGAATTGCGCTCCCCGCGAGCCCGGCCGCGAGCAGCAGCGCGAGCTCGCGGCGCCCGATGCCGCGCAAGTGCCGGAGCGCGAATGGCGACAGGCAGAGCGCGGCAACGCTCATACGGATGAGCGCGAGCTGGAGCGGATCGAAGCCCTCGAGCCCTTCCTTCATCAGGATGAACGAGCTCCCCCAGATGAGCGAGAGGAGGATGAGCAAGAGCCACGCACGCGCGCCATTGCGTGTCCCGGTGCTCGTGCTCACGCGGCACGCGCGGTGCGAGGGACGAACAGCGCATCGACGCTCAGCGCCGATGCGTCGGTGGTCGCGAGCGCCCACGCGGCGATGGACATGAGATACACGCCGTACTGCATTTCAGAGAGTCCCGACAACACCATCGCCGTGGCGAAGGTGAAGAGCAACAGCGCCGATCCCACCGATGCGAAGCGCACGCGCAGCCCGGCGAGCATCGTCACGCCGAACGTTCCTTCGGCCATCGTCGCGACGACGGCGAGCGCCGGGATGATCGCGGTGGGCGCGAAGGCGTTTACCTGCGCGGTGTACGCGATGAAGTGCTGGAAGTCGCCCCACGACACGCCGGGCGCGCCCGGAGGCCCGAGGAAACCGAGCCGGTCGATCACGTTCTCGAAGAAGGCGAGCCCGATGAGCAAGCGCGTCGCCGTCGCGATCCAGCGCACCCGTCCTCGCGTGAGCGCGAGTGCGGCTGCGAACGGGGTGAAGATCACCGGATAGTAGATGCTCGTGAATGCGGGATGCGTGTGCAAAGAAAAGTAAATCGTCCAGATGACCTGTACGAGCACCATCACTCGGAGCGCAAGAAATGCCGCGCCGTTTGTTTGCTCGATGCGGCTTTCCACTCGCGCGAGCAGCGCGCGCGCGCTCATACGGCCTCCGTGAGCGGCTTCGTCTTGTCGACGAAGACCATGGCGAGAAAGCGACAGGGCTTCGTCGCGCTCGCGTTCGCGGATACGCGGTGCACGGTGCCGGGCTTCTCGTAGAACATCTGGCCGGTGCGATACACGGTCTCGTCGCCGCCATCGGCCTTGAAGCGCAGATCGCCTTCGAGCACGTAGCCGAACACGAATCCGATGTGGCGATGCGCACGATCCACTTCCCCCGGCGCGTAGGTGATCTCGAGCGCGGTCATCCTCCATCCATCGAGGGAGACGGGCGGTAAGTCCTGCACGAGGACCGGCGACTTTCCCTGCGCCACTGGCGACGCCGCGCCCGCGAGCATTGGAGCGAGAAGCACCGCGGCTCCGGCCTTCGCCAGGGTTTCGAGAAGATCGCGACGGTTGACTGTAGATGCTGTCGTCATGGTTCGTTCGCCGGTGAGGGTGGAGTCGAGCGCACAAGGGTAGGATACCCCTCGCATGGAGCCCTCACCAGCGCCAAATTCCATCAATATGACTGGTCCAAAGGATCGCGCTTTGCGCACCCGCGTCGCCGATGCAGCGCCCCTGCTCGTGCCTCTCGACTTCTCGGCGCGAGCGCCGCTCCATCGCCAGATCTACGACGGCGTGCGCGCGGGAATTCTCGCCGGACGCTTCGCCGCCAACATGCGACTGCCATCCACGCGCGTGCTCGCCGCGGAGCTCGGCGTCGCACGAAACACCGTGGTGCTCGCCTTCGATCAGCTGGTGGCCGAGGGGTATCTGAGCACGAGGGGCGGTGGCGGCACGCGCGTGCGCGCGGCACTGCCCGACTCGCTGATCAGCGTGCGCGCTGCGCGCCCGGACGCGCGCGCGGTTCGAGAGACGGCGCAAGCCAAGGCGCCGACGCCATCGCACATCCCCGCACGATGGGCGCGCATCATGGCGCGCGATCCCGAGTTCGGCACGCGCCGCGATGGCGCGATCGTCCCCTTCACCCTCGGCATGCCCGCCGTCGACGCTTTCCCGGCGGAGCTCTGGTCGCGATTGACGGCACGTCGGTGGCGCGGCGGCGGTGTTTTCCTCGGACACGCCGCTACGGCGGGCGACGATGCGCTGCGCAACGCGATCGCCGCGTACGTCACGAGCTCGCGCGGCGCGCGCTGCACACCGGAGCAGATCTTCATCGTGAGCGGCGCGCAGCAGGCGCTCGATCTCGCGGCGCGCGTGCTCGTGGAGCCGGATGATGACGTGTGGATCGAGGATCCCGGCTACGCGGGCGCGCGCGCGGCGCTCGCGGGCGCGGGCGCGCGAGTGATCGGCGTGCCGGTGGACGCCGAAGGGATGGATGTGGCCGCGGGCGAGCGCGCGGCACCGCACGCGCGACTCGCGTACGTCACGCCGTCACATCAGTTCCCGCTCGGTACGATCATGAGCGCGTCGCGGAGGCTCGCGTTGCTCACCTGGGCGCGCCGCGTGGGCGGATGGGTGCTCGAGGACGACTACGACAGCGAGTTTCGATACGCGGGGCGCCCGATCCCGTGCTTGCAGGGGCTCGACACGGAGCGCGGAGGCGCGGGACGCGTGCTCTACATCGGCACCTTCAGCAAGACGCTCGCGCCTGCGCTGCGACTCGGCTACCTCATCGTGCCCGAGGAGCTCATCGATGCGTTCCGCGTCGCGCGCGCGATGGCCGGCGGTCACGCCCCCACCACCGATCAGTGCGTACTCGCGGACTTCATCGGCGAGGGACACTACGTACGTCACGTGCGACGCGTGCGCGCGCTCTGCGCCGAACGGCAGCAGGCGCTGCTCGAGGCGGCGAACGAAGAGATCGGAGGTGCGATGCAGCTCGCGCCCGACGCGGCGGGGCTGCACATGGTGGGATGGCTGCGCGAGGGGGCGAGCGATGAAGCGGCGACTGCGGCGGCGTTGCGCGAGGGCGTGGATGTCGCGCCGCTCTCGCGATACTCGCCGAGCAAGCCCACGCGTGGCGCGCTGCTGCTCGGCTACGCCGCGTTTGACGAGGGTGCGATTCGCGAGGGCGTGCGGAGATTGGCGCGGGCGCTCGCGGCGCTCAGTGGATAGGCGAGAGCCCCTTCGTCATCGCCTTCGCCGCATTAGTCGTCGCCGAGTCGAGGCGCTCGACGCTGGCGCAGCGCCAGGAGAGCGAGCCCGCGAACGTCTTCCGCTTGGCGTGCAGCGGCGCCTTGATGTCGACGTCTTCCATCGCGACCGGTGACGTCAGCTCCGAGAACTCTGCGGTGCCGCGCGAGCCGCTGTCGGCGATCGTGATTGTGAGCTTCGACTCCGGCTTCGTGATCACCGGGAGTGGAACGGTGGTGTTCTCGCGGCCGATCGACATCGATAGCGGGCCACTCACGCCGCGTTTGCCGACGATCGAGGTCTTTTCGGTGTCGACGGGGGGCGTGAAGGTGCCGTCGCCTTCGTAGCTCTTCACGGCGAGCGTCAGCAGCTGGAGCGTGCCGTGCGCTGCCTTCGCATTCATATGGTAGCCATTGAGCAGCCCGTCGCCCGGAGGGCCGATCGTGCACTGTTCGACGGCGAAGTCCGTGTCGACCGTGGCGTCGCCGGTGAGCTGAACATGTCCGCGGCCCATGCCGGCCTGCGCGTTGGGTCCGGAGACGGACGCGGTGCTCTCGCCCGACGATGATGCTTCGCGCCCCGTGCAGGCCACGAGCAGCGCGGCGAGCATGACGAACGCGCGCAGAGCGGTGATCCTCATGAGTGGAGCGCGCGCAGTGGTCACAATCATTCCTTCATCTCCAAGGTCCGTGCGAGCGGAGCGGCCTGTACAGCATCAAGAGCAAATAGCTTCTCAAGCGCGTCGCCGCAAGGCAAGACTTGCTCAGGGCGTGAGCTCCTTCATGTGCAGCGTCGTTTTGAGGATCTTCATGACGACGTCCATTCCGCGCTCCCCGTTCGTGAACATGACAAGCCCTCGCTGCGATGCCGGAAGGAGGAGGATCATCGTCTTTATCCCGTCGTCGGAGCCGGTGTGCAGGAGAATTACCGGATCCTCGGGGGGACCAGTCATGACTTCCCAGCCGAGCCCCATGGCTTCGCCCGGCTTGCCCTCCATCTGCACTTGCGGCTTCGTCATGTCGGCGAAGACAGGGCGCGCAAGACCGGCGCCATGCAACACGAACTCGCCGAATTTCGCGTAGTCGCCGATGGTGGTGACGAGCCAATCGGCCGCGTTTGGTTGGTCCATGGTGCGCATGCGCTCGTCGAGCGGCGCGCCACTCGTATCGTGGCCGAAGGCGAAGCGCGACGTGTCGGCGCGGGGATTCCAACCGAAGGTCGTCTCCGTCATGTGCAGCGGACGAAAGAGGATGGAGTCAGCCAGCTGCTGCAGCGAGCGCCCGAACTTGTGCTCGAGGGCGTGCCGAAGGTATTCGAACCCTTCTCCTGAGTAACCGAACTTCGTACCGGGATCGAAGACAAAGCCGAGCTTGTGATCTGGCGCGCGCCAGCGCCAGTTGGGAAAGCCGGTCTGATGGCTGAGGACGATGCGAGCGGTGAGCTTGGAATGGCGCGGATCGCTTTGGATGTCGGGATCGATCCAGTCGGGGTCGAGCGGCGCGTCGAGATCGAGCTTGCCGGCACTCGCGAGGCGAAGGGTGGTGACGGCGACGATGGGCTTGGTGAGCGAGGCGACGTTGAAGAGCGCGCGCGGCGACAATGGGACGCCGGGGCGGAGCTCGCCGAAGTTTTGAATCGAGGTGACCTTGCCGCCTTCGATGACGGCGACCGCGACTGCGGGGACGTGCGTCGCAGCGAGCCAGGCGGGGACGCTGTCGCGGAAGGTGAGGGGGATTCGGGATTGGGCGGGGAGGGGGAGAGCGAGGAGGAGGGTTGCGGACAACACGAGTTTCGTGTGAGACGCGTGGCGCGACTGTACTCGATCTGTCATTGCTATCCCATGTGCAGTGTGAACCGCGTGAGTGTCGCGCGTTTGACAGTACGACGCCCGGATTGGTTTGTTTCCTTTCGCGCGACGAAGCGCGAGTCTCACCCAGCAATGATCACCGCCACGAGCCTCGCCTCCTCGTGCTCGCTCTCGCGCGCGCCATGCATCGCGCCGAACGACGCGAGCGCGCGCAGCCACGCCTCGTCCGGCAGTGGCGCGCTCGCGAGCTCATCGAGCACGCGCTCGGCCCCCAGCGCGTAGGGCGCAGTCACTACTCGCCGCGCGGCCATCGCGAGCGGAGCGATGAGCGCGCGCGTGTGGTGGGGCGCGCGGGCCGAGAGGGCGGCGATGCGGCGGAGCGCGATGCGGCGAGAGGAGCCGCGCCACGCGAGCGCCCCCGCGGCGCGGCCCCCACTGCGGCGCGCGAGCCACCGCTCCGCGCGCGCGACGGCGTCCATCCGTGCGCTCTCGTCGAGCACGGCGTCGCACCCCGCGACGAGCTCGATCGCCGCTAGAACGACGCGCGAATCCTCCACGAGCTCTGCCCGATCCAGCGCCGCGGCGAGCACCGGACGTGCGTCGCACAGTGCGAGCGCGAGTACGGCAGTGCGCGGCGCGGCGACGCACGCGATGTGCGGCTGTGTCGAGTGATCTCGCTCGTCCGTTGCGCGCGATGCGGTCCCATCGCTCGGGCTCCACCCTCGCAGCGCACGATGGATCTGCTCGCGCAGCCGCGTACTGCTCTCTTCGCCTTTCGCGCCAGCCTTCGACAACTCCGCAGATTCCGGAAGTACCGCCCCCGTGCTTCCGATCACCTCCTCCATCGTCCGCAACTTCTGCCGCAATCGCCGCTCGACGCTCAACACCATCTCCGCATCCGCCGGCGGCGCGAGTGCGTAGCTGTGCGTGCGCGCGTGCAGCGCACCGAGTCGCCGCGAGCGCGCGACGCGCTGCTCGAGTCGCGCCGGCGTCCAGGGGAGATCCACGTGCACGATCACCGACGCGTCGTGCAGGTTGAGCCCTTCACTCGCCAAGTCCGTAGTGATCAGCACGTCGATCGCCGTTGCTGCGGCCGGTGCCGCCGCACCCATCGCGCGCGGCGCGAACCGTTCGAAGGTCTCCTGCCGCGAGAGCGCGCCGCTCGCGATGCGCCCGCCGCGCGACGTGAGCGCCGCCATCCCGCGCGCCCCACGCAACTCGGCGAAGAGCGCGAGCACCGTGTCGGTGTACTGCGAGAAGACGAGCACCTTCTCCCCCGGATGCCGCGCGCGAACATCCCGAAGCGCCTCCGCGCGCGATTCGTCGACGCCGGAGTCGGAGCGCACCTTCGCCAGTAACGCGCGCACCGCAGACAAATGCTCGCGCACACGCACAAGCAGCGCGCCCGGCTCCTCAACCGGCGCCGCGACGAGTTGCGGGAAGGCGAGCTGGATCGCCTCGTCCGCGGCGTTCCACGCGCGGAGCTCGCGCCGATCGGGGTACCGCCCCGCTTCGAGTGCCGCCTCGAGCGCGATGCCGCGCGCAATTCGGCGGCGCAGCGCGCCCGCGAGCGCGGCGCGGCTCGATGCCCACTGTCGGAGCAGGCTCCACGTGAGGAGCACGCCTCCAGCGCCCCCGTCCGAAGGCGGCAGCGGTGGAGGGAGTGCGAGTAACTCGTGCAGGAGCGGCGCATCGTCGCGCACAGTGAGCCATTCGGGCGCAGGAGATTCGGGAAGCACGACCGCACTCGCGACATCGCGCCGCTCCCTCCTGACGATCATCGCCGCGAAGTCCGCATCGCTCATCGCATAGGCCCGCGCGCCAAGGAAGAGCGCGAAGAGCGAGGCGAGCTCCGCGCGCCGGTTGTGCACCGGCGTCGCGGTGAGTAGCAGCACACGCGAGCGGGCGGCCAGCGTCGCGAGTGCCGCGTATCGGCGCGCGGATGCAGTGCGCGCGTGGTGAGCCTCGTCGAGCACGATCAGATCGAAATCGCCCGCGGGCACGTTGCCGCGCGAGAGCGCGCTGTACGACACGCATTCCGCACGCGCGCCTACCGCGCGCAACGCATCGCGCCACATCACTCGCAGCGAAGCCGGCATCACCAGCAGCGGACGCTCGGCCTCGCGCATGAGCGCCGCGGCCACGAAAGTTTTGCCGAGCCCTGCCTCGTCGGCGAGGAGCGCGCCTCGATGCTCGCGCAGGAGCTCGCGAAGCCGATCGACGGCGCTCCGCTGATGCTCGTGGAGACGCACATTTCCAAGTTCGCTCGACGAATCGGCCGCGGGGAGCACGTGCGACGCCACGAGTGTGCGCGCGAGGCTGGCTCGCACGATCGTCATCGCGCAGCCCACGCGATGAGGGGCGCCACGTCCGAGGCGCGCAGCCGATACGCGCGCGTCGCGGAGTCGAGGAGCTCGCACGTGCTCGGCAGCTCGCCTGCGATCGCGCGTTCCGCAAGCGGCGCGAGGATCTCGCGCGCGCAGCGCCAGTCGCGCGGGAGCGGGAGGAGCGCCATCGTCCATCCCAGATAGCGATGGTACCCACCCCGCGCCGGCTCGGCCAGCACGTGGAGGGGTTAAGAGATAAGCTCTCTCAGGACTTCACCCCCCCCCGATTCGAGCGGCGGGGTCGCAACCGCAGAATGGCGAAAGCGCGTTAATTCGGGACTCGCTATTTTTCTCGACGCATGCCCTCGGAGTTCTCTTTGTCACCACATTGATGCCATATCATCACTACGTCTCCGCATTTCATCTCTCCGAGTTCACGGAGGGGCGCGATCGCACGTCTCAGATTCACGTACATGATCTTGAGACGCAGCGGCGCTATGTTGCTCCCGTAAACCGAGCAGGTGGAGAAGGGGCATACAACAAGGTGGACGTCGAAGGCTTCGACCCCGAGGAAGTCGAGCGGTGGTTTACTCGAATCGAGTCAGCCGCCGCGCCGGTTCTGCGTGGCGTCATCGACAGTTTAAGATTGCCAGCTGGAGCGGATCTGAATTCGTTGATCGAATACTTCGCGCTCTTAGCTGTCAACAATCCGTCGCGCCGACAAGCGGCCAATGATGCCGAAGAAAGGGTGCTCAATCTGCTGGCCCAGATGATGGTGGAGCGTCCAGATCGATTCGCGACAGATCAAGCGCAGTTTCTAGGTGACGGAGTTCCTCTCCTTGGTAATGCCACCATCGAAGAGGTTCGGGAAATGATGGCAGGGGGCTCGCTCACATATCGCATGACTTCGAGTGATCATCTTCGAGGTATCAGCACGCATCTTAACGACATGTCATTTCTTCTAAAGGAGCGCGTTTGGCAGCTGCTGATAGTTCCGCCTGGGCTTCCGGATTTGATCTGCGGTGACCACCCCGTCGTCCTTATGTGGACTTCTGAGAGAGCGCAAGAACTGTATGTCCCCGGTCAGCGACTGATGCCACCCGGATATGCGGATTCGCAGACGGAACTCACTGTGCCGCTCGGGCGCAGAGTGGGAATGGTCGGGACAGTCGGGGGAGCGTCTCGGCGAATGGTCGCCAGCGAGGATATCGTTGGGGAAGCAAACAGGAGACAAGTTCGATACGCAACGAGATTCGTCTACTCGCCCGGGCCGTCTTTCTTATTTACCGGTCCCGGACGTCGCTTGTATGACTCTTCGTCACTTTTCTGAGCTGAACTTGTCCGGCCAACACCTCAAGAAGGCCGAGCAAAGTTGTTTAGATGCCATCGAAAGTATTCCGCGCTGTGCTTGTTGAATTTGGCGACTGATTTTCCTCGAAGAAATGAAACGCGTCGGACCACGACGTCTGTGGTCGCGACGGTGGGGCCGTCCGCCACCCGGCCGTTCTTTACGACGATAAACCCTCGCTCGAAAAGTTCGTCACAACCGAACTTGCATAGGGAGAGAATATTCTGCGTATGATCTCGTTTTTCCTCGTTTGAGCATGCCGAACGACGCTTGATATGCGCGGCTACGAGAAGCTCTTTGGGAAATTCAGACGCACAAATATCGCAGCGTCCCAACGGAGCATTGCCGAACAGCAGCGTACGAATCTTTTGTTGTTCAAGGCGAGAGTTGACGACTCTATCCGCGTCGAGTTCGAGAAGTGAATCCAGCGCGTCACTAACCCTCGCATCCGCTTCTGGTTTTGGCGCGATCTTACTCGTTAGAACCTGCGGCGTCGACCCGAGGACGCGAGCTAGCGCTTCGCTCTTCGGAGGTCGAATAAGCGTGGCAGCTTGCGCAACCCAAGTCGAGGCATAGCCCACGGCTGCGGCCATTTTCGCGTAAGGAACTGCCGGTTCAAGGAGCTGCGGTTTGGTGAGGAAGATCATGTACTCCCAAGTCCTGCCTTGATCGTCATACCCCCAAACATCCGCGGCAAACTTCGCGTTGTGTTCTTTACCGATCACTTGGTTGACGGCAAACGCGGCTCCTTTTCCCGTAAAGGCAGCTAAATCGCCTGGCTGAAGGTCGAGCCACTTTTGTTTGTGTTGGTCAGGCGTGAGCCCCCATGTCGCGACGCCGTTCGGTGACACCGCTTCAAGTTCATTAAAAAGTGCGCGGGCAACAAAGCGCTTTAGCCTCGAGAGAGGTAGGACGTATTGTATTGTTTGCTCATAGTGCCGACTGGCTGGCAGAATGATCACATTTTTCATAGGCGGCTTCTTCGCCTCTGCGGAGGTTGAGATCACTTCGAGTCAAAGTCGTGGTACTTCGTGGCATTGCCTTTGGATTTTTCGACCGGATACTTCTCTGCATTGTGAATCAGCTTCTCGCGGATTGCATCTGTCGGATCAATGCCGGTCGCGTGACTGAGAAGAAGTGCATATATAAGGACGTCAGCGATTTCGTGACTTAAGCGCGTGCGGAAAGGTTCCTCGTGCAGCCGTACGTTGATCGCGGCATCGTCTTTCCAGAGCATCACCTCTTGAAGCTCGGCAGCCTCGATGGACAAAGCTGTGCTGAGTTGCCGAGGGGTGTGAAACTGAGCCCAATTGCGATCCTCTCTGAACGCCACAACGTCTTGCATGATCTCATTCAAGTTTCCGCTCATCGTTCCTCCATTCAGGATCATCGCGAAACTGGTCGCATCTGGCAAACCTTAGCCGATAGATTGCGAAATGGCTTCATGGGTCAGTGATATCGTAACGGCAATGCGAAATCTCGGAGGCGTAGCCGAGTACTACGATCTTTACCGAGAGATTGAGCGAGTTCGACCGCCAGAGCAACTGACTCCAACTTGGGAAGCCACCGTTCGACGTACCGTCGAGCAGAATTCATCCGATACCAAATCGTATCAGCACCGCGCCGACTTATTCTATTCGGTTGACGGGCTCGGAGCCGGTAAATGGGGTCTGCGAGAACTCGCAACTCCGACCCCCGCAGCTCCAGACATTGTAGAGCCCGAGGTGCCCTCGAGAGCAGAGGTCAAGACATATCGTATTCTCCGGGACACAGAATTGTCACGCGGATTGAAGGCGCTGCATGAGCACCAATGTCAAATCTGCGGCGCAACTATCGAACTGCCCGATGGAAAGCGTTACGCAGAAGGACATCACATTCAGCCGCTCGGCGGAACTCACGGCGGCCCGGACATAACAAGCAACATCCTCGTTCTCTGTCCCAATCATCACGTCATGTGCGACTACGGTACGATTGAACTCGAGAGGGCATCGTTGCGGTTACATCCGTCGCATGCGGTCGGTCAGCGTTATCTCGATTATCACAACAATCGGATCCACGCGCGAAAGGAAGCGACCGCCGCTCGGAAGCAGTGAACGCGGCAAGTTCATCCCGGCATCTTTTAAAATAGCTCGGCCACTTCTCCCAGATGTACATACGCCCACGCTATAAATCGCGTGGGCGTCATTCATCATCTTTCTAGCTCAAATCACCGCGTTTCTCTTCGCGAGGAATTCGTCTATGCCCGCCGCCGTACCGGCACTCCCGGATCTTGGAATTCCTTCTGCGTAATCGGCCAATCGCCTGTACACACCACGGTCATATTGCGTCGGCCACGATTTCGCGTCCGCGTCGAACGCACGTTGCCGCACGGTTGCAATTCGTGTATGAGAAGAGACTCGATGTCGCAGAGCAGCTGTTCTGAAAGATTTCGCCCCGGCTCGAGATCGATATAACCGCTTAGAACGACGACGTCGATCTCTGAAATCCCGGCGCTACGATGCATGCGGTCAAAAACGCCGTCCTTATGTTCGCCGTGCCATCTCCCCGCGATGTCCATATCGTACGTCATGCCGATGTAATGGATATGCGGGCTGATAGGGCCGCAGTACGCGTAGAGGCATCTCGACTGATCCCAGTTCGGATCTCTTGAACCACGGATCCGTTCCCAACTCACTTCGATTTCCATGAGTCGCCTCGAATCTAGTTTCTATACCGACGACTGAGCGGAGGAAGGGGTATCCCAACTGAGTCTTAGGGAGGATCACTCATCGCCGCTTCGATATTCGACGAAAGGCCTCCCAGTGCATCGGATGTGGAGTCGCACTGCCCGAACGAACACGCTTACACATCGCCTGTGAAAGTCCAGTCGCTGCCACCAGCTCCCGCACCGTGAGGGCGCGGATGCGCGGCCAGATGTCGCGCGTGAATTGTTGCGGGTTCGGAGTGGCGGGGTTCGCTAGTTTCCATTCAGCGAGCGCCTTGGCTTGACGCAGTGCGTTCTCGCGGTGTTTGCGCCGGACTGCCTCCGAGCTGCGTTCGTCTCGCTCTCCCGCCAACCGTCGAAGGTGTCCTAGCTCTACGGCGCGCGCGGAGCCGCGAACAGCTTGTTGCGGAAGACAGGCCTCGCAATATCTTCGCTTCGGATTCGCGAGCTGAACCCCACACTCACCGCAACGGGCGGGCGCGAGTGCGTTCAGCGCCGCGCGCGCTTGTACCGCTGTGAGCTTTCGTGCCCTAAGCGGGCGACTCCTGTTTCGCTGTGTGAGCGGAGTCCGATGCGGGACAGACAGACCGGCCTCACGGGTACTTTCGGAAATCGAGACCACCAGAGTCTGCGAACCTGAAGCGCAGCGAGCCGCCACCCGTTCGACTATCGGCGCGAGTATGCGCGCCCAGTAGGGAGCCGTCTGTGCCAACGCTTCGGTTAACGGCGGCATGAGGCGGCAGACGCCCTCGCGCGTCTCAAAGAAATCCGACTTAAGAAAGATCTGGCGCTTTAGGATGTCGAGCACATAGGAATCAACGGCGGGGCGCACTGGCTCCATCAGGTCCAACGCGAGCGAGCCACGTTTGGTCTGATCAGCGTGTACAACTCCGAGGAGCGGGTCGAGCCCTACCGCGTGCGCCGCAAGCCGAGCCTCGGCCTCTAGCACGGAATAGAGATAGTTTAGCAGCGCATGAGCGGGCGTGATCGCCTTGCGAGGCGAGTCGGTGAGCAGTGAGCCTCGCGCACCAACCGTGAGCCAGTGTTCGGGCAGCGCATGTGCGATACGGCAAGGAAATCGTACGAGTATGGAATGCCACGCCTCCCAGTATGCGACCGCTGCTCGCGATTCTAGGTAGCGGAGTGGATCAATCGCAACGCCTTCTTGCATCTGGTCCGCGAGCTGCGAGAGGCTTACCGCAACTCGCCCGCATCCAGGTAGCTGCTCCAGCAATGCAGCTTGGCCGCGCACTTTGCCAACGAGCAGCTCCTTCGCAATTGAGAGCCCAACGGGTGTCCATGGCGCAAGCGCTTGACCGCGTCGTACGCGTGCATCGAGAAGAGTTGTTGCCGCGCTCACTGCTAACAGAGAGCCATCGCCGTCGAGGTGGACGAGCGAGCAGTCGACATCCCGAAGCCAGCGAATCGCCTCAAGCGATATCAGTCCGGTGTGTCCAACCACCACAATGCGTCGAAGCTCTGGACTCACGCGCGGGAAGCGCATGCTGCGGCGGGTGTCAGCCACTCCATCTTCGACTACCAAATGACCGCGCTCGACTGCTACCCGAATTCCGTATCCGGAGAGGGTGAGAACGCCATGACGGATCATTGGAGATCGGCCATCGCTGCGAACCCGAACTTACGAATATCGTCTTCCGGGATTGCTTGGATCGGATTCGAGCGAAGCTCAAGACTGCCGCGCGGGTCAGTGCGCACAAGGTCTCGCAAGTAGCTGTAGTTCAGCGTGGCTTTGTCCTCGAACCACGGCGTAAGCACGTGATCAAGGGTGCGAGCAAACGCGAGAATTGCTGCTTCGTGCGCGGGATCGGTCTCCGCTTCCGTATGAAAATGCTCGTACGATGTCGCTCGAGGTTCCGTGTAGCCTTGGCGAGGATGTCGCTCCTCTGTCCAATTCAGGAACATCTCTCTCCACGTGCCGATCTTGAGCAGGTGGCCGAGGTAGTCGTCGACGTAGTGCCGAATAATTTCCCGGTACTGCTCCGGCACGATTGCACCACGGTGTTCTAGCCGATCCAAATCGCGTCTCGTTGCAAGATCCGCTTTATACGTCAATCGATGAACCGCGAGCCGCGTCTTCGCAGAGTAGCCCCACTCGAACCCTCCCGACGGTCCGAGCGGCAGATGCCACTCGCCCGACAGCCAGACATCAGGGACGTTCAACGCTCTCGCCAGTGCCACGCGGCGTGAGCGGCGGCACTTCTTGAGCTCATCGCCCGCAACCAGCGCCGAGATCGTTTGCTGATTGCTCTTGGCTTCCCTCGCCAATTCGGATGCGGTCACTCCGTCCGTTTGCATGATCGCCCGAACCATCACCGGCGATACCGTCACAAGCCGATCCTTTTCGTATTTCTTCACTCGCGAACGCGCTGGCATCGGGCGATCTCCACAAATTGTGTCCGGGTCAGTTGCTCATTGGTGACGGCACCAATATTCATGTGTGTAAGCACCATTGCAAGCATCGCCTTTCCCGGAGGTCTTTCATGCCTGAGCGACTCCCTCTCGCCTTCGCAGCTCTCAAACTCTCGATGACTTATCACCAAGTCCGCGCGAAGGTGCTGCGCGGAGAGATACGCGGCGGATGCGACGAACACGGCCGCTATTACGTCGAAGCGCAAGAAATCGAGCGACTTCTCGAGAAGGCTGTGGCATAGCCCCAAACGCGAAATGCCATCGGTGGCAGCCGACGGCATCTCCTAACAGGTCAACAACTTATGAGAAGAAAGTTACAGCGGGAATTCGTATTCCGCTATAGGAAAACTGCTGTCGATCCCTCCCAACCGGAGCGGGTCTATGTGGCGGCACCCAAGCCGATGTTCCGCACCCGGCGATACGAGGATCGCCTCATTCAACTCAAGGCGGCGCTCCCGAATGCGCACCTCCTTGAAGCGCGAGAACTGTATTCCAACAATGCGGACTGGCGACGTGGCTGGCCCCACCTATCTCGAGAAATCGACGCACTGGTTTTCTTCATCTCGAGTGATCGTTGGATCGGTCGAGGAGTATGGCATGAAGTGATGGACGCGCGACTTCGGTCGCTGCCAATTCATTTGCTCGATGAATCGGGCCTCGTCCCATTCCACACCCTCGCATTCTCCGTTTTCGACTACACGGACTTCCAACATTTCGTGCGCTGCCGCCTGCCGTACCGGAAGGCGTGAGCGATGCCTCGGCCCAAACATCCGCGCGACAATCCCGGACGAGACCGCATGTTCGATGTGCTCGGTCTCATGCGTACGAAGGGGCTCTCGTTCCGCCAAGCATGCGTAGCATCACACACTGATTCCCGCACGGCACGCAAGTACGCGGGCCGTGCGCTCACGAAAACGTCGAGCGGGAAAGTTCGCGTGAGCCGTTCCGACCGCCTCACGCGGCGCATGCAATTCCTCTCGCCCTCCGGCCCGTATGCGCTTTCCGTTCGCGGCTCTAAAGCCGCATCGGAACTCGCTCGGTATTGGATAGCGGTCGATTGGTATCTCGCGACCGGCGATGACAGCAAGCTCACCGCATTTGAAGGGAAGCGGATGCGCTCCGGCAAAGAGTCGTTCCCGTATCTAACGGACAGGCACGCTCTCAAGAAACTAGGAAACGCCAATCAAGTGACGTTCGAAGATCTCTACGCGCGAGCCGCATAGCTCACCTATCACACAAGAGACCCTCCATGCTCGAGCAGAATCCCATCCAGAACGACAGCCGCCACGCGAGGCGTGAGCAGTTACTCGGTCGCGAACCCAGATGCGCACGGTGCGATTGCGCGGAATTCGACGCGCTTATTCCGACCAAACACCGTTTGTTGGAAAAGCATCACATCGCCGGACGCAATCACGACCCCGATCTCACGCTGGTCCTGTGTCGCAATTGCCACGCGATTCTCACAGAGCAGCTCCGCAAAAACGGCGCGGATATGCGAGAGCAACCGACACTTCTCGAGCGCATCGTGGCGATTCTACGCGCTATCGGAACAGCACTCACGTTTATCGGTCAGGCGTTGCTTCGATGGGCCGAAGAACTCGCGCGGTTTATTCTCGATTTGGATGCAAGCGATTTCGCATGGCGGGAAATGGGGAAGAACGTTTGACAATCCCCACGCCGATTACAATCGCCGTTCGCGCGTGGACAGAGCGACTCGCAGCAGAGTCAGATTCGAGCTCGAGTCGAAAGCGCGCCGCGAATCAGTCAAACGCAACACACGCAAAGTGGCCGCGCAACGTGTTGATCATCGACACGGAAACCACAACCGACGCAACGCAGGCGCTCAAGTTTGGCTCCTATCGCTACTGTCGATGGACATCGAGCAGCCATCTGGAGTGCGTCGAAGAGGCTTTCTTTTACGCTGAGAACTTGCCCGAGCGGGATCCTGAGGGCTTTGCGCAGTTACAGGCCTACGCAGCAGCAAATTCAGCCGCCGTTACAGGCTCGCGGAAACTGGCGCTTCTCACACGGCGCGAATTCTTGAATCGCGTATTCTGGCCCGCAGCGGATTCAGGGCGAGCGCTCATCGTGGGGTTCAATCTCCCGTTCGATCTTTCACGACTCGCCTCAGCGTGGGGCGAAGGTCGCGGCCCATACTGGAAGGGATTCTCTCTCGTCCTGGCGGAATACAAAGACAAATCTGGCATCTGGCAGGAAAATCGATACAAACCACGCGTCTGTTACAAGCCGAAAGACTCGAAGCGAGCATTTATCGGATTTCACGGAGGGCGCGATAGGAGGGGAAAACACTACGGCAATTTCCTCGATCTGAAGACTCTCGCGTTTGCATTAACAACCAAGAGTCTGAGCCTCGAATCAGCCTGTAGGGAGTTCGGTGTTGAAAACGGTAAGGTGGCGATCGGCGATCACGGCGTCATCACGTCCGCGTATATCGATTATAACCGCCGCGACGTGCTCGCGAGTCAGGAGCTGCTCGAACGCATGCGCGCGGAGCTTGATCTACACCCTATCGAGCTGAATCCGTGCAAAGCGTATTCGTCTGCGTCCATCGCGAAAGCGTATCAGCGCGCATTGGGCTTCACGCCAATGCGCCAGAAATTCGCAGATATCCCGCTCGAGCTACAAACCGCATCACTGAACGCGTACTTCGGTGGCCGCTCGGAAAATCGCATTCGTAAACAGGAAGTACCCGTCGTTTATACGGACTTTCTTTCCATGTATCCGACAGTAAACGTTCTCATGGATCTATCGGCAATTTCCAGAGCCGAACGCCTCAAGGTTGTGGATTGCACGGACGACGTACGCCGCATGCTAGAAGAGATCTCGGTCGAGCGCTGCTTCGATCCAACGTTCTGGAAGGAGCTGCGTTTCTTTGGTCTCATTGAACCAACGAGCGACATTCTTCCAGTACGTGCTCGCTATGACGATGCGGACGATAACTGGACTATCGGGCTAAACCGATTTACGTCCGAAACTCCAATGTGGTACTCCGGGCCGGATCTCGTTGCCTCGGCTCTCCTTTCCGGTCAAGCACCCCGCGTTCTCCGAGCGATGCGAATGATTCCTCGGGGAACACAAGAAGGTTTGAAGGCCATCAAACTCCGGGGCAGCGTCTCTATCGACCCCAATTGCGAGGATTTCTTCCGCGTCGTTATCGAACGGCGTCAGATCGCGAAGCGCAATCGTGAGTTATCCAAAGAGGAGAGCGCCAAGCTCGATCAATTTCTCAAACTACTCGCCAACTCGGGGAGCTACGGGATCTTCGCAGAGTTTAACCGTAAGGAAATGCGCGCAGGGAAGCGCTCCAAACTGCGTGTACACGGTCTCAATGGAGCTTTCGAATGCTATTCCGATGCGCCAGAAGACCCGGGAACGTTTACCTTCCCGCCCGTCGCCGCGCTGATTACGGGCGGGGCGCGCTTGATGCTCGCGTTGCTCGAGCGATGCGTGGTCGAAGCTGGGGGCACGTACGCGTTCTGTGATACGGATTCAATGGCGATTGTATCGACCGAAAGCGGGGGTACCGTCCCCGGCCAGCGGAATTGCCCGGAGATCCCCGTGCTTAGCTGGTCGACGGTGAGCGGGATTGTCGAGCGATTTAGGCGCTTGAATCCCTACGACCGCAACGCTGTTCCAAGTTCCATACTCAAAATCGAAGACGAAAACTTTCGCGGGGATGAGCGCGCGCGGCTGTACTGTTACATGATCAGCGCGAAGCGGTATGCGCTCTACAATCGCAATCCTGACGGAGCGATTGTCTTGCGAAAAAGGACGGAGCACGGGTTAGGGCACTTGATGAATCCAACCGACCCGAATAGCGAGGACTCAGAGTGGATTTCGAGTGTGTGGGAATTACTGATCTCGCAGGAACTCGGTTTGCCCACACCGATCCCCGAGTGGTTGTCTCGCCCAGCAATCTCGCGGCTTTCGGTGACGACTGCCGAACAACTCCATCGCCTGACGAAGCGGGGCACACGCGACGGATATGCAAATCAGATCAAGCCCGCGAACTTCATTCTAAGCGCGCATCTGCAACCGTTTGGCCATCCGGACGGATATACCGGACTGCAATTTCATCTCGTCTCGCCATACGAACGCGATGCGAGAAAGTGGCTGCGGATGCGTTGGACAGATATTCACTCCGGGAAACGATTCGTGATCACTACTGGCGACAACGGAAGCGTTTCCGCTGCGCGAGTGAAGTCGTATGCGGATGTTGTACGAGAATTTCAGCATCACCCTGAGCCGAAAAGCGCAGACTTCAGTGGCAATCCGTGCAGTCGGGAGACAATCGGGCTGCTTTCGCGTCGGCATCTCCAGGCAGCTGAGATTCTCTACATCGGAAAGGAATCGAATCAGCTAGAGGAAGTAGAAGCGGGACGCGTAAGCGATTGGCGGCTCGTCACAGAGATCTATTCCTCGCAATCGTCAAAGTGGACGCAGATCGTATTACCACTCTTGCGTACACGAAAACGAACCGAAATCGCGCAACTATTGCGAGTGTCCGAGCGCGCTGTGTCCCGCTGGAGAAATGGTCACGCAAAGCCTTCGTTGGCTCGGCAGGCAATCCTCTTCAGTCAAAGTCGTCTAGAACGGCACTAAAACTAGGCAAGTACCACATCTCGCATGCGATCTGTAAGCACAGAGTCCAGTGGTCTGGCCACACCTTTACGCAGATCGACAAGGGCCTGAATGATATCGCTATCCATTAGCGGTACAATCGCACCCCTATCGTCTTTGTAAGTATCTGCGCACCGCTTAATAAACAAACCGAGATCGTCCATCTTTCTACATACGAGCAGCCCAAACTTCCCGCTATTAGGAGAAAAGCGTCCTGCCAACTGATCTAGCTCAGGATTAGCAACTTCAGCTCCGTAATTTTTGCATTCAACGAAGATGTACGGGCATGGAATACCGTGCTTCTGGTGTAAGAGAAAGAAGAATCCGTTCTGTGCAGCGTTATCGAACGTGATATCAATGCGCTTCCGGCCATCGTGAATTTCGCGTTCGATTTGTGGAGCAATCAAATCGGGATAAAACAAAAGTTCCAAAACCCCAACCATTGTTCTATGGAAGACGCTCGCAGAGGCGTTGCCAACGGCGATCTTACCTATTTTGTCGATTAAATAGTCGATGACTTCGTTGAGACTTTCCTTCGAAAGGTCAGTGTTACTCAAGGATGCAAGTTGGCTCACAGTCTTCGCGCGAAAGTCTTTGAAGACCTCTGGGTGCTTCTCCGTGAAACTTGCCAGATACTCCTTGTCCGGTGGCGCTTCGTAGTCAATGACGCTCTTCTTGGTGACGTATTTGACCTTGCCCTTCCTACGCACACGAACCAATGCTGTGTTCATGCGGAGGTGTTCGTGCTGTAAAAAGGGCAACACATAAAACCGGTGATATTTGTCGGGAGCATACGCCTTTACGTAAGACACAATTCCTTTCGGCACCAACAGAAGCGGTTTACCTCCAACGACGAGGCGATCAGCGAACGTATTCTGCCAGCTCAACGAGGGGCGATCCCACACGAAGCCGGACGGAACGTTTGCCGTAAGGGGGATATTCCAAAGATCACACTGCGATTTTGTGTATTTCAGCAAGTGCGCGCGGATAATGTTCGTTGCCATGTCGGAAGCAAGATCTTTGTTGATTCCGGGAACGAAGATGCGCGCATCTTCAAGATCCTCAACGAGTCCCGTCTGTACGGCCTTGCTGTCCTTCAAACTTGCGAAGAGTCGGTCAGCGAATTCATTGCCAACGCCGCGACCTTGGGGATTACCCTTCGAGAGACCGAGACACGTCTCGTTTGGCTCATGTAGGTGTTCGAACAGCGCCCGAGCTTCGACATCCTTTTTCTTTCGAATCAGTGCCACGAACTGATTGAAGAAGCTACGAATTGTCTTGCTTGCTTGCACCGACCATTGATCGGGACGATTCGCCAAGAAATACGCGTCGAGAAATAACCGATGATCTCGATTCGGATCGATATCGACGAAATCCAGTTCAAACTGTGTCACACCCAATTTGAACCTCTTGCTCAGGCGCAATGTGATTCCTGTTCTAGAGGATTTATTTACTCGGCGCGCCGAACGTACGCGGGTTCGCCCGCATTAGCAAAAACTTAGACTCTAATGGGACAACGTCGGCCGTCGTCTCGTGTTGATCGATACGCGCCGGATTCTTCAGCCGCGCCGCATTCGAGGATCAAAATCCACCGCAAAATCGGGCTGCTCGAGCTAGGGGGGGTGAAGTCCTGAAAGAGCTTATCTCTTAACCCGCCAGCACGTGGAGCCATGCAGCGGCGAGCGAGGAGTTGAGGAGCGCGGTGAGCGCGAGCGAGTCGATGGGATCGTCGCACGGAACCACGTAGCAGCTGTTGAGCGGCACCGTGCGATCGCCGGCAGGGAGGAGGAGCGCGCGCGGCGTGCGTCCCATGTCGGCCCAGACGACGCGCGCTCGCGCTGGCGATGCAGCCGGCGTGCGGAAGAGCGTCCACCACGCCGCGCCGGAGCGCGCGTCGCTCCGCGCGGCGAGCCGGCGGCGCCAGCGCGCGAGCCAGCGAGCGGTGTGCGGCGGAAGCGCGGCGAGCGGAGCGCCATTCGCGTCGTGGGTCCAGATGATCGACTCGGCACTCGCCGCCGCGCCCCACGGCATCACACCCTCGCCGCGGAGCAGCGGGCGCAACATCTCGCGCTCGAGCACGCCGGTTCGCTCGCCAGCGCGCACGTTCACGGTGGAAGTCTCGACACCGTCTCGAGCAACCACGAACGCCTCGTTGCACCCGCACTTCACCCCGAGCAACGGCGCGCCGAGCGGCGTGTCGCTGATCGAGATCCCCGCGCGGGATACGCGATCGAAGGCATCGCGCACCGGCGGCGGGATCGCGAGCCACGGACTCGCGGGATCGGCGTCGAGCGCGAGTCGCTCTGGCGCGACGGTCCATCGCAGGACGTCGCGCTTGCGATGCATTGACGCGATCACGGGCGCCGGAGCGTCGTCCGTGCCCTTGCGCGCGATCACGAGCGACGGATACACCACCGCGTCGAACGCGGCCGGCGACTCCGACCAATCGTCGAGCGCGACCACGCGCGCGCAAGTGCGCAGCAGTCGTCGCGCGCCGCCGCCGGCGAGCGCGCGCCACATCTTCGCGGGGAGGAGCATCGCGAGCGTACCGCTTTCGCGGGTGAGCGCAAGCGAGCGCTCGAGAAAGAGCGCACCGAGGTCCACTTGTGCGGAGAAGCCGGCGCCGGCGTTCGCGGATTTCGCGCCGCGCTCCCACGCTGCTCCGCCGAATACCGTGTAGCGCGCCCGCAAGGCGGCGCGCGCATCTGCCGGGATGCGGTGCAGCCGCACCCACGGCGGATTGCCGATGATGAGATCGAAGCCACCGCGCAGCGCGACATCCGGAAAATGAGTCGCCCAGGCGAAGGGCAGAGCACCACCCGCACGCAGCGTACGCTTTCGCGCGGCAAGCTCACGCGCGCGCGTGCGCTCGCGCGCGAGCCTCGCGATCTCCGCCGCGCTCGGCCGCACGCGTTCGCCGAAGAGATCGCGTCCGCGCATCGCCGCGAGCAGGTCGCGACGGCGCGCCGCGCATCGGAGGATTTGCTCGCTCACATGCGCGAGGGCGAACGCGCGCTCGCTCCGCTGCAGCGCGCGCTCGAGCGTCCGCTTGCGCGCGCCCGTCGCGCGGGCGTAGCGCTGGCGCATGCGCGCGATCGCGCTCCCGCCCGCGCCGCGGAGCTCCTCGAAGGCGTCGCCGGCGAGCGAGTCGCCGATGCGGATGTGCCGGTCGAGATTGGGGAGCGGCGCCACGCGCATCCCATCCGTCTCGTCGCTCTCGATCACCACCGAGAGCCAGAGCCGCAGCTCGCAGAGCCACACAGCCGTGGGGTTCAGGTCGACGCCGAAGATCGAGCGTGTGAGCAGCTCGCGCCGAAGAGTCGCGGGCGGGCGCGCGTCGCCCGCGCGCATCTGAAGCGCGGCGAGCATCTCGAGCGCGTGCACGAGAAAGGCGCCCGAGCCGCACGCGGGATCGAGCACGCGCACTTCGCCAATGCGGGCGCGAAGCACGGGAGCGATCTCGGCGGATATGTCGCCGCCCAGCAGCGCGCCCTCGACGAGCTCGCGCGACAGCGGCGGCCGAGCGAGCGCGCTCGCAAGCGCGGAACGCGTTACCTCCGTCACCAGCGACTGCGGCGTGTAGAACGCGCCGCTCGACCTCCGCTCCCGCGATGACATCAGCGATTCGAACGCCTTCCCGAGCATCTCGGGATCGATCGCGGCCTCGGACCACGCGCCGCTATCCTCGCGCGCGGTGAAGCGATAGCGCGCGAACAGCTCACCGAAGGCGCGGCCGAGCGATGCGTCGGTGAGCTGCAGCTTCGGCCAGCGTCGCTCGAGCGGTGCGGGGGCGAACAGGCCGCCGTTCAGAAAGGGAATCGCCCCGAACGCACGCGCAGCAGGCGCGCGCGACGCGGCGGGCGTGTTGAGCGTGCCGAAGAACAGTGGTCGCAGCACGCGCTTGTGATAGCTCCCGCCGCGTTCCATGCACCGCGCAAACCCATTCGCGAGAAAGCGCCGATCGCCGTCGAGCCACCCCTTCGTCTCGAGGAAGGAGAGAAAGAGCAGCCGCGAGAGATGGAGGAGCGCGAGCTCGTGCCGGTCCTCGAGTGGCGCATCCCCGAGCGCCTCCTCCGCCGCCTCGACCACCACCCCCTCGAGCGTACGATAGAATCGCCGCGTGAGTGCTTCGCGCCCGAGCACCTCGAGCCACGATGCGTGCGTCAACACGTCCGCCGCGTCGCTCGTGGCTGCGAGCGATGCGAGCGTGAGCGCGTCGCTCGCGAGCACGTGCGCGCGATCGACGATGAGCGCAGACACTTTCGGGGCGGCCCGTTCCGAGGACCATGCGATGATCGCCAGCTCCGCCGCCTCGCGCCGAGCAGCGATCACGAGCCAGAGCAGGTGTGGCGAGCGGGCGGCGAGGCGCGCAATCAGAATCGAGACGCTCTCCCGGAGCGGCAATCGCGCAGGGCATTCGACGAGTAGCGCGCGCAGCGTTCCCGCGCCCGCGACGATTCGCGCGTCGCACGCCACATCGCGCACGCCGAGCGCGGCGCGCGCCTCGGCGTCGAGCGGAAGCGAGGGAGTGGTGAAGCCTGCCGCGCTCGCGATGGCGGCGAGCGAAGAGACGTCAGATGCGGAGGCGAGCAGCTGGGCGGCGGAGCGAAGTGCGAGCACGCGGCACCCTAACGCTCGCTCGCACCGGTTTCGTCATCGCGCGCACGCGCGCGGCGCTAATTCGACTCGCGCCCGCGCGAGCTCACCCCGCCTGGTATCTCCGCCCCTTCCACTCCACGCCGCGCCCCCGCACCGTCGCGCGCGCGATGATGAAGATCACCACCATCGCGCCAAGCGGGAGCGTGAGCGCGTACAGCGGCGACTGTCGAAACGCACGCACGTAAATGAATCCCCACCAGAGCACGAGCAGCGTCGTGCACACTGCCGCCCAGATCACCACGCCCTGTGGCAGCGGCACGACCGCAGCTGCGATCAGCGTCAGTACCGGCGCGAGATGAATGAGGGGTGCTATGAGCAACAGCAGCGGCAGCAAGAGGCGCGGGATGATGCCCGGCGGCAGCGAATCCGCGCCGGCCGTGATCATGTTCTTCGTCCACCCGTTCACGACTTCCGCGAGCGACGTGTACATGCGCGTCGACAGATCATCGGGCCCCAGCGCAATCTCGCCGCGCATCCCTCGCTCGTGCACCAGCTGCGAGAGCGCGAGATCCTCGGCCGCTTTGCCGCGCACGGCCTCGTGTGTGCCGAGCGCGTCGTACGCCGCGCGCGTGAAGCAGAGATACTGGCCGTTGGCGATCTTGTCGCGCGACCTGCGCGCGCGGTTCACCTCGCCGGCGCCGCCGTAGCGCGTCGCGATCATGTAGAACACCTGCGGCATCACCACCCGCTCCCAGAACGAGCCGAGCTCCTGGAAGCCTGCCACGGTGAGGAAGTCGAGCGAGCGCGCTCGCATCGCGTGCATCGTGCGCGGGATGAGCGCGGGCGCATGCACCGTGTCCGCATCGGTGAAGATGAGTGTCGAGCCGCTCGCCGCCGCCGCGCCCTGCGCGCACGCCCACTGCTTGCCGAACCATCCATCGGGAACGGGCACGCCGTCGACCACCCGCACGCGCGCATCCGCGCCCGCGATCGCTCGCACGAGGTCGCCCGTCCCGTCACTCGAGCGGTCGTCGACGACGATCACCTCGAGATTCGGCCAACTCGAGCGAAGGATCGAGCGCACGCAGCGCTCGATGTTGTGCGCTTCGTTGCGCGCCGGCACGACCACGGATACGAGCGGAGCGTTGGGAGGCACGTCGCTCGGCTCTTCGGTGAGCCACGGCGAAGCACGTCCTCGCCAAAGGAGCAGGAGGGGGCCGAGCACCCACGGCGCGCACGCCAAAAGCAATGTCAGATTCACGCGCGCAAGCTAGCGCGCCTTCTCTGCACCGGCAAAAGAAAACGGACGCTCGACGAGCGCCCGTTTACTGCGGTGATCGCGCGCCGGTCAGCGAGTCTTCGATCCGCCGCGTCCGGAGCCGCTTTCGCCGCTCGACTCTTCATCTTCGTCAACTTCCCGATTCTTGTTTTTGCTCCCCGCAGAATATTTGTTCTTGTCGCCCGCGGGCTTGTCGGTGCTTCCGGGGCTCCCGGTCCCGCTACCGGTGCGACCGCCGCTCGCACCCAACCCATCCTTGTCCTTCGGCTTCGACTTGAAGTCGCCGTCGCTGCCATCCGCCTGCTTCGAGCCCGGATTTCGATTCTGATCTGCCACGTGACTACCCTCCACACCTGAATCGTCCATCAGACGCCTGTCCATCCCTTCCTGGGCTCTCACCCAAACTCGAACAAAAGGCATTTGACATGCCATTCATGCGGGCAGAGCGTTGATCGGTCACAGGCGCTGTAGTCACACGCTCCGTAGTTACACCTTCCGTAGTTACGCCTACCGTAGCGCGCGGAACGCCTCGCGTTTTCATTGGAGGCACGGATGAGCGTGCCCTACACCACTCCACCTGCACTCGCGCCCGGGGCGCGCGTCGCGCTTCTCGCGCCCGCCGGCCCGCTCGCGAGCGACGCCGATCTCGAGCGCGCCGAGCGCAACGCGCGCGACCTCGGCTGGGAGCCCCGCGCGTATCCCAACGCGCTCGCAAGCGACGGCTACCTCGCCGGCGCGGACGCGTCGCGCCTTGCAGATCTCAATGCCGCGATTCGCGACCCGCGCATCGACGGCATCTGGTGCCTCCGCGGCGGCTACGGCTCGATGCGCATCCTCGAGTCGGTCGATTACGACTCGTTGCGTCGCAGGCCGAAGGCGATCATCGGCTTCTCGGACATCACGGCGCTCCACCTCGCGATTCGTGCGCGCGCGGACCTCGTGAGCTTCCACGGGCCGACGGCGCGCGCCGAGCTCACGCCCTTCTCGCGCGAGTCGCTCGCGCGCGCGACGCTTGCGATCAGTCCTGATCACAGCGCGCGCGATCCGTTCTCGAACTCAGCTCCCCTAACCTGGTTGCAGGAAGGGCGCGCCGCGGGGCGACTCGAGGGCGGCAACCTCGCCCTCATCAGTGCTCTCCTCGGCACGCCCTACTCCGCACGCTTCGATGGCGCGATCCTCGTGCTCGAGGACGTGAACGAGCCGCTCTACCGCATCGACCGCATGCTCCGGCAACTCATCCTGTCGGGCGCGCTCGAGCGCGTTGCCGGCCTGTGCTTCGGCGCCTTCACCGAGCGCGGGGATGAGAGCGATGCGGGGACACGGTCGCTCGATGTACTTTTCAGCGAAGCGGCCGCGCACGTGCGCGGTCCCGTCGTCAGCAACGCGCCGATCGGCCACGTCCCCGACCAGTGGACGCTTCCGCTCGGCGCCCAGGCCGAGCTGGGACCGTCGCGCGGGCTCGTGCTCGCCGCGCGATGACCGCCGTCCTTCACACCCTGCACTCGACACCGATGTCCGACGCGTCACCCAACGAGATCTCTCCGGCTGTTCTGCTCGCGCGCAAGGAGCGCGGCGAGCGCGACGTGCTTCTCGATGTGCGCGAGCAGAACGAGTGGAACCTCTTTCGGCTCGCCAACGCGATTCACATTCCGCTCTCGCGCGTGAGCGAGACTGCGTCCGAGGCGCTCGCGCGCTTTCCGGATGACGAGATCGTCGTGTATTGCGGGCGCGGCGCGCGCTCGGCCCAGGCGGTCGAGCTCCTGCGCGCGCAGGGGATCAAGGCAACGTCGCTCGCGGGCGGGATCGCGGCGTGGATCGACGCAGGCGGTGAGGTCGAAGACTAGCGGTTCGGTTCCGGTGCCTGCGCTCGAGACTCTCGCACGACTCGAGCGGGCGCTGTCGCCTGCCGCCGCCGTTCCCGCGCCTGCGGTAGAGAACGCGCGCGACGCGGCCGTCGCGGTGATCTTCCGCGCGCCGGCTGACGACGCGCTCGAGCTGCTGATGATCGAGCGCGCGGCCTACGCCGGCGATCCGTGGAGCGGGCACGTCGCCTTTCCGGGCGGCCGCCGTGAGGCGCACGACGCGACGCTGCTCGATACGGCGCTTCGCGAAACTCGCGAGGAGATTGGCGTCGACATCCTCGCGCATGGCCGCGTGCTCGGCGCGCTCGACCGTGTGAATCCCACGACGCCCGCGCTTCCGCCAATCTCGATTGCGCCCTTCGTTGCGTTGCTCTCGAGCGAGGTTGCGCTCGCGTTCAGCGAAGAGGTCGCCGGCTCATTCTGGATTCCGCTCGGAGTGCTGCAGCGAGTGGATGCGTCGAGCGAGGTCGAGGTCGCACTCTCCAACGGCAGCCGTCGCACCGTGCGCGCTTTCGTCCACGATCGCTACACGATCTGGGGACTGACCGAGCGGATCCTGCGCGACCTCCTCACGCGTCTGAGCTGACCTCCAACACGCACGGCCCACCGGCCGGGCCGCATGCTTGACAGCGATTAACCTCGATCCTATTTTCAGTTAACCGCAGTTAAATAAATACCTTGAATTCAAGATAATTTGCTCGTGCCGTCACCGTCCGTCGAAGACTACATCAAGGCCATTTACAAGGCGCACGCCGAGGCCGGAAGCGTCGCCACGCAGGAGCTCGCCGAGCGACTGCACGTGAGCGCGCCGGCGGTGAGCAAGATGATGCGCAAGCTCTCCGCGCTGAAGCTCATCACCCACGCGCCGTATCAGGGCGTCAAGCTCACGCGCGCAGGAGAGAAGCTCGCGCTCGAGATCATCCGCCATCACCGCCTCATTGAGCTCTATCTCGTGCAGGCGATGGGCTTCTCGTGGGACAGCGTGCACGAAGAGGCCGAGCGGCTGGAGCACCACATCAGCGAGGAGTTCGAGGACAAGATCGACGAGCTCCTCGGCCATCCCACCGCCTGTCCGCACGGCGATCCGATCCCCACGCGCGACGGAAACATCGCGCCCACCTCGAATCATCCGCTCGCGCAGCAGCGCTCGCCCGCGCGGTTGATCGTGCGCCGCGTGAGCGACGAGGACTCCGAGCTCCTGCGCCACTTCGAATCGCTCGGCGTCACTCCAGGAACCGCGATCGAGCTCGTCACGCAGGAGCCGTTCGAGGGTCCGCTCGTGCTCAAAGTGGGCGGCAAGCAGGTGCGGCTCACGCCGCAGGCGGCGAAGGAAGTATTCGTCGATGCACTCGATTCCGAGGAGGAGGGCGAATAGATGGCGCTTTATACGACTCCGCCGCCCGTCGAGCTCCCCGACCCCCAGGCGTCTCCAGGCGCCTGGCGCCACGCGCGCGTGACGGCGAGTCTCGCCGAGGTGTATCGGTCGGTGCCGGTGTCCGGGTCGACGTGGCGTAAGGCGCTCGCCTTCGCGGGTCCCGGGTATCTCATCGCCGTGGGCTACATGGATCCCGGCAATTGGGCGACCGATCTCGCAGGCGGATCCGCGTTCGGCTACCGGCTGCTCTGCGTCATCCTCCTCTCGAATCTGATGGCGGTGCTGCTGCAGGGGCTTTCGTCAAAGCTCGGCATCGTCACGGGGCGGGATCTCGCACAGGCGTGTCGCGATCACTACTCGCGGCCCGTCGTGATCTTCCAATGGATCATCTGTGAGACAGCGATCGCGGCGTGCGACCTGGCGGAGGTCATCGGGTCGGCCATCGCGCTCAATCTGTTATTCCACATTCCGATTACCGTGGGCGTGGTGCTCACGGCGCTCGACGTCCTTCTCGTGCTCTTTCTGCAGTCGAAGGGCTTCCGCTGGCTCGAGGCACTCGTGATCGTGCTCGTTGCGACGATCGGAATCTGCTTCCTCTTCGAGGTCGTGATCTCGAAGCCGTCGCTCGCGGGCGTGCTGGCGGGGTTCGTCCCGTCGCCCGAGATCGTGAGCAATCCGCAGATGCTCTACATCGCGATGGGGATCCTCGGCGCGACGGTGATGCCGCACAACCTCTACCTGCATTCGTCGATCGTGCAGACGCGGCAGTACGACGAGACCACGGCGGGGAAGCGCGAGGCTGTGAAGTTCGCCTTTATCGACTCGACGATCGCGCTCACCTTCGCACTGTTCATCAACGCCGCGATCCTGATCGTCGCCGCCGCGAGCTTTCACAACTCGGGGCATTCGGACGTCGCCGAGATTCAGACGGCGTACCAGCTGTTGACGCCGCTGCTCGGCGTGGGTGGTGCGAGCACGGTGTTCGCACTCGCGCTACTGGCCTCGGGGCAGAACTCGACGCTCACGGGGACACTCGCCGGGCAGATCGTCATGGAGGGATTCCTCCAGATTCGGCTCCGTCCGTGGATTCGCCGGTTGATTACGCGCTGCGTGGCCATTGTGCCTGCGGTAATCGTCGCCATCGTATATGGTGAGTCGGGAACGGCAAAGCTGCTGATCATGAGCCAGGTGGTGCTGAGCGTTCAGCTGTCCTTCGCTGTATTTCCGCTGGTGCGCTTCACGTCGGACAAGCTCAAGATGGGCGAGTTCGTGAATCCGGTGTGGCTGCGCTTTCTTGCGTACTTCGTGGCATTCTTCATTGCGATCCTGAACGTATGGCTGCTCACGCAGCTTCTCACCGGGGCATAGCGAACGTGTACAAGCGCATTCTGGTCCCCCTCGAGCACTCGGCCTATGATGAGGCGATTCTGGATCACGTGCGATCGCTCGCGCAGTACTGCAAGTCCGAGCTGATCCTGATCCACGTGGCGGATGGCTGGGCGGCGCGCAACATCCATTCACTCGATCTGCGCGAGAGCGAGGAAATCCAGGAGGATCGCGCGTATCTCGAAGGAGTCGCGGCGGGGCTCGAGCGCGACGGCTTCGAGACGGACGCGATCCTCGCGAGCGGCGACCCGGTGCGCGAAATCGCGGCGGCGGCACAGCGGGAGCAATGCGATCTGATCGCGATGTCGACGCACGGGCATCGATTTTTCTCGGATCTGTTTTACGGAAGCGTGGCCGAGTCGCTCAGGCATCGCTGCACGATCCCGATTTTGCTGGTGCGCGGATCGAAGAGCGGGAAGACGGACGAGCATCGGGTGGTGAGCTGAGTAGCTCGCCGCTCACGATTCTCGTCGCGCTCATCCCCCCGACTCCGCCGCCTTCACCACCCGATCGAGCGTCGCCGCCCACTCGCACTCCCCGGGCATAGGCGTCGCGCCCTGCGTCGCGCGTCGCAGCGCCTCGCGTCCCCACGGCGGCATCGTGCGCCAGTCCGCCAGCGACGCGAGCAGCGCCGCCATCGGTCCTTCCGCATCCTTGAGAAATTCATCGAGCGTCGACGCGCCGCTTCCCGCGAGCTCTGTCGACAGGGGGCCGCGCGTCGCCCATCCCGTCGCGATGCCGCGCGACACGAGATGATCGAGGTCGCGCACGCCGATCGCGCCCTGCGCGATGAGGTCGAGCGCCTCGCGTAGCAGTGCCGCCGTGAGCCTGTTCGCGACCAGCCCCGGCACCTCGCGATGCACGACGATCGGCTCGCGCCCTACGAGCCGCAGCGTCTCGGCCGCGTGCGCGATCGTCGCCTGAGTCGTCTCGCGGCCGCCGCACAGCTCGATGACAGGCACCGCATACACCGGATAAAATGGATGCGCCACCAACAGCCGGCTCGCGAAGGTGCGCCCTTCGCCGAGCACGGTGGCGCCGAGCGTCGATGTCGAGCTCGCGACGATGGCATTGGGCGGAAGCACGCCCTCGAGCGACGCGAACACCATGCGCTTGAGCACGAGCCCCTCGGGCACCGACTCCTGCACCCACCCGGCGCCGCGCACTGCATCCGCTGCATTCGCCGCACGCACGATGCGTCCGCCTTGCGCGCCCTTCCTCAGCGTGCGCGCGCACGCGAGCGCCTCGCGCGCACGATCGAGCGCGTGCGGAGCCGGATCGACGATCCGCACTTCCGCACCGTACGACGCGAAGAGCGCGGCCCATCCGCTCCCGATCTCGCCCGCCCCGAGGATCGCGACGGGAGCGATTTTACTCATGCGCCCGCGCGCCCGCCGCGGCGAGCCATTGATCCGCCTGCGCTGCTCCAGGCGCGAACGACCCCTCGGGCACCCATCGCGCGAACACGCGTCGCTCGACCAGCGAGAGCACCTCGTGCGCGCGCACGCTCGTCGCGACCGCAACGCGCCCGCCCGCTGCCGAGCGACGCACGGCACCGCGACGCGAATCATCGGTGAGCGAGACGTCGAGTCGCATCTCCTCCCAGCCCGCGAGCGACGGATTCGCCACGAGCGCCACCGCGAGTGCGTCGTTGACGACGCAGCCATCGAAGTGTTCGTACTCCCGGTGAAAGTCCGCGTAGAAGCGCAGCGCGTCGGCCCAGAAGCGCGCCTCCTCATTGCTCCCGCCCGCCTCCATGAGCGCGCGAATCGCAGCCCCCGGCACCGCGACGCGCCGCGTCACGTCGAGCGGCACGAGTCGCAGATCGAGTTTCGCATGCAGCACGAAATCCGCCGCCTCGGGATCGGACCACCAGTTGAACTCACTCGTCGGCGTCTGCGTCCCGGGAACACCGAGCGCGCCGCCCATCACGAACACGGGTCCCACTGCGTCGGCGATGTCGGGCGCAAACGCGATCGCCGTCGCGAGATTCGTGAGCGGCCCCAGGCAGCAGAGCGTGAGCTTGCGATGGCCCCGCACCTGCGCAATGATCGCCTCGGCCGCGCTGTCGATCTCGTGTGTCGATGCCTGCGCGGGGATCACATGGCCGAGCCCCTCGGGACCGTGCGTCTCGCGCGCGTCGCGTGCCTCGCGTAAGAGCGGTGCCGCGGCGCCAGCGATAATCGGTGCGGTAATGTTCGCCATCCCCGCGACGAGCCGCGCGTTGCGCGTCCCGCGATCGACGTTCGTATTGCCGTGCACCGTCGTGATCGCGACGAGTCTCAGCTCAGTGAGCTTCGACGCCAGCGCCAATGCGACGGCGTCGTCGATCCCCGGATCGGTGTCGATCAGAACGGAAGTCGGCATGCATCGTGAAGATGGACTAGCGGCGCCTCCCGCGCCATTCACGATGACCGTCTTCCTCGACGAACTCGGTTAGCTTCCGCTCATGGTTGCTCTCCTGCTCGCGCTGCAGCTTCGCACGATCACGATCGATCAACGCCTCGCTGCCGATGCGCATCTGCGCGTGGGCGACACCGTCATGGTCTCCGCCACGCCGGGCGGTGGCGGCGACTCCGTGATCATCGCCGCGATCGTCGGCCGACGCGCCGACCCGAGCGAGATCGCGCGCAGCGAGTATCGCGCGCACCTCCATCTCGACCAGCTTCAGCATCTCATTGGCTACGGCGATCGCGTCGACCGCTTCGCCATCTCGACGCACGGCGACTCCTCCGCGGACACTGCGGTTCGCGCGATCAACAACGCCGCATTCGGCTTCCGCGCCTACCGCTCGCGCGACATCGCGGTCGAGACATCGGAAACCTTTGCGGTGGTGAGCCGCTTTCATCGCGCCATCGGCGTCATCACGATCGTCGCGAGCGCCGTATTTCTCTTGTGCATTTTGCTGCTCAAGGTCGACGAGCGCCGTCGCGACGTGGCCGCGCTGCGCCTGCTCGGCATCTCGCGCCGCTCGGTGATGCTGAGCGTCGTCCTCGAGGCCGCGTTCGTATCGGTGATCGGGAGCGGCGTCGGCGTCGTGATCGGTTGGGTGACGTCGCTCGCGGTGAACTGGCATTATCAGGCGCGCTACCAGACGCCGCTCCGCTTCGCACTCGTCACCGGCGACATCGTCCTCTTCGCCGTCTCGCTTTCGCTCGTGCTGGGCATCGTCGCCGGCGCGCTCGCGGCGCGACGACTCGTGCGCACCCACCCGCTCGTTCTGCTGGGTCGCTGAAGTGCGATTGTTTCTCGCCTTCGCATCGCTGCGCCGCCACCGCGCGCGCACGATCCTCGCCGTCCTCGGCGTCGCGATCGCGGCGGCGATGCTCCTCGACATGGTGATGCTCTCCACCGGCATGCGCGAGTCGTTCCGCGAGCTCCTCCTGAGCCGCGGTTTCCAGATGCGCCTCACGCCACGCGGCACGCTCCCGTTCGACACCGAGGCATCGATCGCCGACGCGTCGCGCATCACGGACTCGCTGCGCGCCCGCCCCGAGATCGATCTCGTGAGCCCCGTGCTCGGCGCCTCCGCGCACGTGCTTCGCGGAGACTCCTCAATTACGACTTTCGCGCTCGGCGTCGACCCGGCGTCGCAGGGCGACTACCAGTTGATCGAAGGCCACGATGCCAGCGACGCGAGCTCGATCGTGGCGAACGACGATTTTCTCCGCGCCACCAACGCGAAGATCGGGGACACGCTGCGCATCGCCTCGGGCTACGATCCGCAGCTCCGATCGCATTCCGGCGAGCGCGCCCTCGTCGTCGCGGGGCGCGCGCGATTCCTCTATCTCGCCTCGAAGCAGCTTGCCATCGCCGTCCCGCTGCGCACGCTCCAGCAGATGACCGGCGCCGCGCGTAACGATCGCGTTTCACTATTCATGGTACGACTTCGGGACGTCAACAAAATCGCGGAGGTGAAGAATTGGATGCGCACGGCGCTCCCGACCATCGATGTCATCTCCACCGCCGACGCGATGGCCCGCGTGGACGAGCGGCTGAGCTACTTTCGGCAGCTCAGCGCCATCCTCGGAGCGGTGAGCCTGATTGTCGGCTTTTTGCTCGTGACGACGCTCGTGACGGTCTCCGTGAACGAACGCGTAGGTGAGATCGTGGTAATGCGCGCCATCGGCGTTTCCCGCGCGCACGTGGTGCAGCAAATCGTGCTCGAGGGCACGGCGATGAGCGTCGCGGGGGCCGTGCTCGGCACCGGGCTCGGGCTCGTTACGGCGCGCTATCTCGACGCAATCCTGTCGCGCTTCCCCGGGCTTCCCGCGGCCATCGACTTCTTTCTCTTTCAGCCGCGCGCTGCCTGGACCGCGATCGGGCTCCTCACCGCCTGCGGCGTGCTCGCCGGTCTCTATCCTGCCTGGCGCGCGGCCTCGCTCCCCCTCGCGAGCACGTTGCGCGAGGAGGCCGTCGCGTGACGGCACTCGTGCGGGCCCGCGATGTGCGTCGTGACTATCCGCTCGAGCGCGAGGCCGTCCACGCGCTGCGCGGCGTCTCGCTCGAGATCGAGAAAGGGGAGTATCTCGCGATTGTCGGGCCGTCCGGATGCGGGAAATCGTCGCTGCTCAACCTTTTGGGCGCGATCGATGCACCAACCTCCGGCACCGTCGAAATCGAGGGGCGCAACGTCGGCTCGCTCGGCGATCGCGAGGTTACGGAATTTCGTTTACGGCACATTGGCTTCGTCTTTCAGCGCTTCTATCTCTTGCCCATCCTCACCGCGAGAGAGAATGTCGAGCTGCCGATGGCCGAGGCGGGTGTGTCAGCGGCGGATCGAAGGAAGCGAAGCACGGAGCTTTTGCGTTACGTGGATTTGGGGGAGCGCGTGAAGCACCGGCCGGCGCAGCTCTCCGGCGGTGAGCAGCAGCGGGTCGCAATTGCACGTGCGCTCGCGAATCGGCCGTCGCTGTTGCTGGCGGACGAGCCCACGGGCGAGCTGGATGCGAAGACCGGCGAGGAGATCATCGCGCTGTTCGGACGGTTGAATGCGGATGGGACGACCGTGGTCGTCGTGACGCACGACGAGAGCCTCGCGCGTGCGGCGCGACGCGTCGTGCACATGCGCGACGGCCAGATCGTTCGGGATGAGGTGACAGATGGATGACCGGATGGTGAAAGTTCGGATCATGCCAGCGGACGACGTGCCAGGCGTCGCCACGACACGTCATTGGCCGCTGTCGACGCTCGTCGCCTATCTCTTCGACGGACGCACCTGCGACGAGGTACGCGAGCTGCTCGCCGTGGGCGAAGGAAGCGCGCACGGCACGACTGCATCGTGGACGCCCATCGCGCTCACCGCGCATGAGCTGAGCGCGATCGAGTCGCACTTCCCCAAGCCACACCCCGCGCCCGCGCTCGAGTACGAACGTGCAACCTGCGTCGAGCTCGACATGCCCGCGATGCAGCCCACGCTCACCGTGCCGATCCGCGGCGGCCAGCCACTCGTCGTCGGCATCGCTCGGCGTGCGGCGTATCTGTCGTTCGACTACGGGCCGTGGGCCGATGTCTACGTGAGCACGCTCACGCGCGAGGAGGCGGCCGCGCTGCTCGCGGATCCCGCGCGGCGGGTGCACGACGCGGGCGAAGCCGAGCTCGCGAATCGGATCATCGGCGAGGACGACGCCGCGCTCCGCTTCGCGGTGCCGCGGCCCGAGAGCCCGCCCCCCTGGCGAGAACCGCGCGTGTGATCACGCTTCTCGCGCTGCGGAATCTCGCGCACCGCCCGCTTCGCTCGCTCTTTCTCCTCTTCGGCTACTCGCTGGGCGTCGGCGTCATGATCGTGCTCCTCGCGATCGGGCAGGCAATGCTCGCGCAGGCGCGCGACGAAAAGCTTGTGGGCGGCGGCCAGGTAACGGTGCTGCCGGAGGGGATGGACATCGAGGTGATGAAGACCGGCGGCGTTGGAGGTCTCTTCTTCTCCATCGCCAACGCGCGCTTCATCTATCGCGAGCTGCTCGCATCGCCGCGCCTCGCACGCGAGGTCGCGACCGTCGCGCCGCAGATCGACGGGAAGCTGCTCTACCTGCGCGCGCACGGATTGGAGCACACGGTGCGCGCGGCGGGCGAGATCCCGTCGCACAGCGCCGCGGTCGACGCGCTCCCGCCGCTTCTCGCCGGCGTGTGGAGCGACGACGACGGCGATCGCCGCTGGGCGACGCCCACGCCGCGCGAGCTCTACGCGAGCATCGACCACTTCCATCTGCCGCCAAGGAACGTCGCGCACCCGGAGAGCTGGGCCGAGTGGCACTACTTCAACGTGCTCTCGGCGAACGGGAAGCAGTGGGCGTTCATCTCGTACATCGTCGCGGGCGACGTGCGCGGCACGAAGTGGGGCGGGCAGATCGCGGTGAGCGTGCGGGAGCAGGGCGGGCGCACGCGGCGCTTCACCACCAATGTGCATCGAGAGCAAGTGCGCTTCTCGACCGACAGCGCGAACCTCGCGATCGGCGCGTCATCGGTGCACCTGCTCGACGACGGACGTTATGCACTCGAGGCGACCGCGCGCGAGAACGGATCTGGCACTCCGCTGAAGTTGTCGCTCACCGTCACTCCCGCGCCCAACATTTTCTTTCCGGGTGGCGCGATCGCCGAATGCGCGGACACCGATGAGAGTTGTCCATTCGCCTCCGGGTACGCGGTGCCCGGGCTGCGCGCGAGCGCATCGGGGTCGATGTGCATCGCCAGTGCGTGCGAACAGTTCGACGATGCGCAGTCGTATCACGACCACAACTGGGGCGTGTGGCACGGAGTGTCGTGGGACTGGGGCGCGACGCGCGCGGGCGCGTACACGCTGCTCTACGGCCGCGTTGCGCCGCCGGACAGCGCGGGCATCGCGCAGCCCTTCTTCGTCTACCTCACCGACTCCCTCGGCTTCCGCGCTCTCTTTCGCCCGCGCGAGATCTCCTATGAGGACGGCCGAACGATCGAGGTGAACGGACGCCAAGTGCGTGTGGCGAGTCGCGCGGTGATGCAGGACGCGCGCGGCGCCGACACGCTGCGCATCGAGCTCGACATCGAGGACGCGATCGGCAGCGACACGCGCACGTCGCTGATCGAGCGCGGCGATGCGGCGGACGCAAAACGCATCCTGAAGCCGTACTTCATTCAGATGAAGGGACGCGCGAGGATCAGCGGGCGCGTCGGTGGGGCGCCGGTGTCGGGGACGGGGACGGGATTTTTCGAGACGTACCGGTAGGGCACGCTTGCACGATGTTTCACTCTCCATCATCATGCCGCGCATGACCTCTTCCACCACAGAGCTCGAGCTCCTTCACCGCTTCGTCCCCGGCGAAGGCAAGAGCGCCAGTACCACGCTCCTCATGCTCCACGGCACGGGGGGCGACGAGAACGATCTCATCCCGCTCGGCGCCTCCCTCCTTCCCGGCGCCGCGATCCTGAGTCCACGCGGCGCGGTGAGCGAGCGCGGCGCGCCGCGCTTCTTCAAGCGGCTGGCCGAGGGCGTGTTCGATCTCGAGGATCTCGCGCTGCGCACGCAGCAGCTCATGCGATTCGTGAACGCCGCCGTTGCACAGTATGAGCTCGATCGCTCGCGGCTCGTTGCCGTCGGACTCTCCAATGGCGCGAACATCGCGGCGAGTGTGCTGCTCACCGGGCCGGCGGTCTTCTCGCACGCGGTCCTCTTCCGCGCAATGGTGCCCTTCGAGCCCACGCAGCCGGCGAAGCTCGGTGGCACGCCGGTGCTCCTCAGCTCAGGCGAGTGGGATCCGATGGCCACTCCGGCACATGCACGCCGGCTGCAGACATTGCTCACTGCCGCCGGCGCGAATGCGTCCATCAATTTCTTCAACGCGGGGCACAATCTCACGCGCGACGACGTGCTCGACGCCGCACACTGGATCGCAGCGACGCTTCCCTAGCGCCTACACCTTCATCTTCGCCACGAGCGCCTCGAACCTCGCGCGCCCTCGCAGCCCATCCATGATCGGGTGCACGCGCAGGTACGCCAACCATCCCCGCCGCTCGAGATAGGCGCGCTCCGCCCAGTCGAGCGCGGCGTCCCAATTCTCGAGTCCGAGGTGCGCAGTCGCGAAAGCCACGGGCGAGACGTACTCCTTCCGACCGCGCGACTCGAGCTCGGCCAGCTCCCGCTCGGCCGCATCTCGCTGGCCGGAGCGTGCGAGTACGTAGACCAGCGTCGCACGGTTGTACAGCCCCTCCGCGGACAACATCATCGCCTCCCGCGCTGCACGCTCAGCTTCCGGATACCGGCCGAGCGTCGCCTCGCAGAGCGCGAGAAGCCGGTACGTCTCGTCCTGCGTCGGGTTCATCGCGATCGCACGCTCGAGATGCACACGCGCATCATCCATGCGCCGGGCAAAGTAGTAGATCCATCCAAGTGCCCGGCGAATCGATACTGACGCCGGATCCAGCTCCACCGCGCGCTGCACCTCGGCGATCGCGTCCTCGTGACGCGCCTGCGCGGTGAGCCAGAACGCGTACCAATGATGCGCCGTGGCGTACTGGGGGTCGAGCTCGATGGCGCGACGGAACTCGCGTCGCGATTGCTCCCAATCCCAATCG